>ERZ724508.1289-NODE-1289-length-15321-cov-5.057055_pt1 | contig 15321 bp, 11 predicted proteins | sample MGYA00376041_ERZ724508 | MGnify/ENA primary metagenome ERZ724508 (study PRJEB28724, sample SAMN07190887) | wastewater metagenome | isolation source: effluent of sewage treatment plant in Hong Hong | place: USA: Christiansburg, Virginia | collected 2016-03-01 ...
TTCGTATAAAGTAGCGGTAACTTCAACGGGATGCACAACAGCAGCAGTTTCAAATATTATTGCAATCACTGTTAACCCTGCCCCTACAGCAGTAATCACTTCACCAAGTACATCGTTTTGTGCAGGAGGTTCTGTTCTTCTATCTGCAAACATAGGTGCTGGATTAACGTATCAATGGTCAAATGCGACAGGCACTATCGCAAATGCAACAAATGCAACATACTCCGCTGCAAGCGCGGGAGCTTATAAAGTAGCGGTAACTTCAACGGGATGTACAACAGCTGCAATCTCTAACATCATTGCAATCTCTGTCAATACTGCTCCTACAGCAGCAATCACTTCACCAAGCACATCGTTTTGTGCAGGAGGTTCTGTTCTTCTATCTGCAAATACAGGTGCTGGATTAACGTATCAATGGTCAAACGCTTCGGGAAATATATCAACTGCTACAAATGCAACATATTCCGCTGTAAGCGCTGGCTCGTATAAAGTAGCGGTAACTTCAACGGGATGTACAACATCTGCAACCTCTAACATTATTGCAATCACTGTTAACCCTGCCCCTACAGCAGTAATCACTTCACCAAGCACATCGTTTTGTGCAGGAGGTTCTGTTCTTCTATCTGCAAATACAGGTGCTGGATTAACGTATCAATGGTCAAACGCTTCGGGAAATATATCAACTGCTACAAATGCAACATATTCCGCTGCAAGTGCTGGCTCGTATAAAGTAGCGGTAACTTCAACGGGATGCACAACAGCAGCGACTTCAAACGTTATTGCAATCACTGTGAATCCTGCTCCAACAGCAGTAATTACTTCCCCAAGCAATGCATTCTGTGCAGGTGGTTCCGTTCTTCTATCTGCTAACACAGGTGCAGGATTAACTTACCAATGGTCGAATGCGGCTGGTATAATCTCTGGTGCTACAAATGCAACATACTCCGCTGTAATTCCAGATTCGTATTTGGTAAAAGTGAGTAATGCAAATTGCAAAACAAGCTCCCTAGTAAAAGTCATTATAACGACTCCAAGCATAACGTGGTTCGAAGATACAGATGGAGATGGAATCGGTGACGCCTCATCAATAATTGCTTCGTGCACGCAACCAGCAGGATATGTATCTACAGCTGGAGATGCTTGTCCATCAGACCCATCAAAAATAGCAGCTGGTAATTGTGGCTGTGGAAAAACAGAATTAAGTTGCCAAGATTGTGCTGGTGTAGCAAATGGAAATGCCGTTTTAGATAATTGTAATATTTGTGTGGGTGGTACAACAGGAAATACAGCTTGTTTACCAACAGCAACTAGAAATGGGACAAGTACAAGTATTTCAGTTGCTCCTCAACCGTTCCTAACAACAACAACCATTACCTTAGAAAACAGCAATCGAATACAATCAGTTACTGTAATGAATGCTTCTGGAGCTTTGGTATTTCAACAAAACAACATCAATTCAGAAACGTTTATTGTTGGCGAATCATTGGCATCGGGTATGTTCTCTGTTATTTTACAAACGATAGATGGTACATTTATTACAAAAATTGTGAAGTATTAGTACCTCTGTAACACAACTTCAATACCACAGATTATAATTTAAAAATGCTGCTTGCTAATAAATAGTAAGCAGCATTTTATTTGATATAAAAATAACTGAAACTAGTTCGTCTTAAATGGCAATAAAAACCATTATATTAGTTCTCATAAAAGAAAGTAGCATTTGTTTCTCGATATTTACCGCTCGTTCTGTTCATTAAATGATTTTCAATTCTTTCACTTTTTTCTGTTTTTTTTTAATTGTATTTCCATCCTATTGGATAATCAATAACAATATATCTACAAATAGCAGGAACGTTTTTATAATACTAATAAGCTATGTGTTTTATGGCTGGGCAGAATGGAAGTTTCTAGGGTTAATTATAGTATCATCTACAATTAATTATCTAGCTGGATATTTATTATATTATTCAACCACTAAAATTCAACGGAAAAACATTCTTATTTCAACCATATTAATGAATATAGTAATATTGCTTATTTTTAAATATTTCAACTTTTTCATAAAGTCTTTTGTCGACTTAACGAACATTAACGGAAGTTTCGAAACAATAAAAATAATACTACCCATTGGGATTTCCTTTTATACATTCCAAGCTTTAAGCTATGTAGTAGATGCACATAAAGACAAATCAAATATTACACTAAATGTATTTTCATTTTTCGCTTTCATATCTTTTTTCCCTCAATTAGTCGCTGGCCCTATTGAAAAGTCAAAGCATTTAATTCCACAATTTGAAACAAAAAAAACATTCAACTATGCCTATTGTGTCCAAGGATTAAGATTGGTACTATGGGGATTATTCAAAAAAATAGTTATAGCAGATAATTTTGGTGTTTTATCGGATACAATTTTCAATACAGATTCAATTCTAAATGGTAGTTCTATTATTATAGGGTCTATATTTTTTGGTTTACAAATCTATTGTGATTTTTCTGGATATTCAGACATCGCAATAGGAATTGGGAGATTATTAGGATTTGACTTGATAAAAAATTTTCAAACACCATATTTTTCAAGTTCGTTTTTTGATTTTTGGAGAAGATGGCATATCTCCCTTTCATCTTGGTTTAAAGAATATGTATATATTCCATTGGGTGGAAATCGAAAATCTACATTAAGAAATCATTTTAATGTTTTCATTACATTTCTATTGTCTGGCATATGGCATGGATCCAATATTACATTCGCGATTTGGGGTACATGTCATGGAATCGTATTAATCATTGAAAAACAAATCAATATAAAAAAATACTCATTTATATATTCATTAATTGTTTTGCTTATTATCACAATCCTATGGATCCCATTTAGAGTAAATAATTGGTCAGATCTTAAAATAATATTTTCGACATTGTGTAATATAAAATCGTTTCATTTTAATAACATCACTGAAATTATTACTACTTATTCACCAGTAAGATTTATATCATTAATTTCAATTACGTTATTATTTTTCTCAATTGAAAAAAGTCTCAATTTAAAAGATTTCAATGAATGGATTTCACTAAAACATAAAACTATCAGAATTATGATTTATTACATTTTACTCCTTCTCATTTTTTTCTTAGGTAATTTCAGTGTTAAACCTAATTTTATATATTTTCAATTCTAATGAGAAAACTTTACATAAATTGGGCACTCTTCATTATTCCCATTTTAGCATTATTAACATTATTCCCTATAGACCAAAGAAGTAAATTTCGAGAATTGAGTAATGATTGTTTCCATCAAAGCTCATGGCTATATGATAGAATTGTACATAATAAAAAACCAGTAGATGTAGTGTTCATTGGGTCATCACACACACTAAACAGCATTAATGATGAATTAATAACTTCAAAATTAAAAAATTTAATTTGCACCAATATTGGGTACTGCAGGTTAGGAATAGACTTAAATTATAGTTTTGCAAAACTAATAATTCAACACAAAAAACCAAAACACATTGTTTTAGAGATTCGAGAATCAGAAGACAGATATAGCCATCCAACATTTCCTCATCTAGCAGAAAACAAAGACGTATTATTGCCAAGTATTTTTTTCAATAAAGATATCATTTCAAATATATGGACACATTACTCGTATAATCTTGAGGTTTCTCAGAGTAGAATATTTAAGAATACAACTATATCTCCATTCTGGGAAACCAATTTTGGATTTGCATCGCAAAACGATACGATTACAAAAGAAATAATTTCAAAATTAAAAATACAAGAAAAAGTAGAACCAAATAATATTTTTTCATTTGAAGAAAAATTCCACTTAACATTTCATCGATCTTATGTTAAAAAAATAGCAGAATTATGTAAACACAACAACATACAATTACATTTCTTATATATCCCTACTTATGGAAATATTGACAATATGCCAAATGATTATTTTAATTATTTAAAATATGGTGAAGTTATCTTACCGCCGAATTCAATATTTAAAAATAGCAATAATTGGCATGATGAAAGTCATTTAAATACTACTGGTGCTAACCAGTTATCATTATGGTTAAGTACTTATATGAGAACTTGGGTTAAATAGTAAAACAAACCTTACTACAAACGTTTTTTTTTAACATTTGTATATTTTTATTTCATTTGTATTGGTGTAATTTGATGCCAAACAAAATACATAATATGGCCATTACACTAAAACAAATAACATCCTATCAGCAAGCAGACTTGGAAGAATTATATAGTATGATTTTTCATTTTTATAAAGAATACGATTCACTACATTCTATTTCGAAAACATCCATTGGCGCTACCATAAAACAGTTGATTAAACATCCAGACAATGGCTCTATTCAATACGTATACAATGAGAAAAATGAAATTATTGGGTATACAATTCTTATAAAATATTGGAGCAATGAATACAAGGGGTATATACTGTTTATCGATGAATTATACATCAAACCAACAATGAGATCCCTGGGCTATGGACAAGCAACTTTAAAGCTTATTGAAAAAACATTCAGTAATGTAACAGCATTCGCACTAGAAGTTTCTCCCAAAAACAACAAAGCTCAAAACTTATATGAGAAACTGGGTTTCAAACTCAATAAAAATAAAACACTCCTAAAAACGAACCTTACTCATCCATAAAGATGAAGGAAATATGTTCACTTTATGGATGCACACACATCGCATACGTTACACTTTAGAATTTTCACTTTACACTTTTTCCCTGACCGCTAGTTTTATGGAACCCTACACACTCTTACCCAATCGCATCCTTTCTTGGGCCGAAGAAGACCGACCAAGAGAGAAACTACTTTTAAAAGGTATTGCCGCATTGAGCGATGCCGAATTGATTGCCATTTTATTAGGCTCTGGCACCACCAATATATCTGCCGTAGATCTTGCAAAACAAATCATGCAAGACAACAATAACAATTTACATACCCTTGCAAAACAAAGTGTTAAGGATCTACAAAAATTTAAAGGAATAGGCGAAGCAAAGGCAATTACACTTGTTAGTGCCTTAGAATTAGGCCGAAGAAGAAAATCTGCTGAGATTGAAATAAAACCCACAGTACGGTCTTCAGAAGACATTTTTGAATATATGCGCGGGGAATTAGCTGATTTACAGTATGAAGAATTCTGGATATTATTATTGAATAGAGCGAACCGAATTGAGAAAAAGATACGTATTAGTACAGGAGGTGTTTCGGGAACGGTAGCCGATCCCAAATTGATTTACAAATATGCATTGGAAAATCTAGCCTCATCTATTATCTTAGTACACAACCATCCATCAGGGAATAACAAACCAAGTGAATCGGATTGCATGCTAACGAAAAAATTATCTGAAGCGGGCAAGTTCTTAGAAACGCCTGTCTTAGATCATGTAATAATTTGTAATCATACCTGGTACAGCTTTGCAGATGAAGGAAAAATATTATAGCATAAAACGAAAACAAATATTACGCATCGTATTTGTTCTGGGCGCACTTATTATTGTTGCGAGTTTAATTCTATCGAGTATTAAGGTAGATTCTAAATCAGACATCAATACCAAGTACAGAGAACAAAAAGATGAAAATTTTAGAAAGTCGATTAAATCGCCCATCAAAGACAAAGAAGCCTTTACAGGTCTATCCTATTTTGATTATTCTGAAAAATATCGAGTAAATGCATTTATTACGTTTACAAATGATACACAATTAATAAGTATGCCACGCACAGACGGCAAACGCTCGTTCTATATACCTTTTGCAAAAGCAAGTTTTAAGATTAACGACACATTACAAACACTTATGATGTATCGCTTACCCGACGACATTCAAAATAAGCCTGTTCTGTTTATCCCCTTTACAGATGCATCAAATGAAAACGAAACCTACAAAGGTGGTCGATATTTAGATGTAGAATTAAAAAACAATAAGGCTATTGTGATTGATTTTAATTATGCTTACAATCCATTTTGCGTATACAATTACCAATACACGTGCCCAATACCACCTGCAGAAAATAAATTGGATGTGCCTATTTATGCAGGAGAAAAGAAATATACTCAAGCCCATTAATCATGATGTTTCCGCCCAGATATAGCAACCCCGATTATTGGAAAGAATCCGGCATTATTCAAGAAGCACGTTTTCAAATGTCATTATCTGGTGGCAGCGGCGGACAGAATGTAAACAAAGTCAGTACGAAAGCAGAGATATACTGGTCTCCCGAGAAGTCCACCGTAATCTCAGACGATGCACGTGCACGCATATTAGAAAAGATCCCAACGAAGATTGATAAAGACGGAGAGATTCGTGTAACCTGTGATACGAGTAGAAGTCAGCTGCAAAACAAAAAAACAGCGATTGATAAATTAGCAATTCTGATTGCATTTTGTTTTAAAGAGAATAAACCTCGCAAAGCATCGAAGCCTACGTTTTCTTCGGTGAATAAACGATTGGAAGGCAAGAAGATTCAGAAAGATTTGAAGGCGAATCGAAGGAAAGGCAATTATGATTTGTGAGTTATGAATCATTTCGATCCTTTACTCATGTATCAAGAATATCAAAGTGATATTAATTTATTGTATCGTTGCATCCAAGTTTTAGGTGAATGAATATTCAAATATCTATTCTAGTAAGTACTTGATTATACATAGGAACCAACCCTAACAATTAATCCTGCGAGATCCTGTTTAATTTTAAGAAACTCACTGATATATATATCAGTAACCAAAATTATAATTTTATAATCTTGGACCTGCCTACAACTCCTTGATTCTTGTCGTATATAATAATTTGATACATACCAGGAGCTTGGTCGCACAAGGTATTTATGGTTTCAGTCGGAGTGGTCATTTCCTTTTGTAAAATTATACTCCCCATTACATCAATTAATACAATTGAGACATCTGCATTTCCAGTATAATGTATTGTAAAATTGTTTTGTGTTGGATTGGGATATATAACGATATTATGTATTTCGTTCAACATTTTATCTTTTGTTGAAGTTACAACGATGCTTGGATATGATGTGACATAAACATTACTAACTTTATTTGTATATATGGGTGGATTAAAATCAAAATAAATTTCTGCAGAATTACTAACTGTTTCTTTTTCTTCAATTTCAGAAGATAACGGATTTATCACAAAACTCACAAAACCATTGCTTGCAGAATCGTTCATTGTTTGGTGTGGAAGATTGATGTTTTCAAATATAAAGCTTACCATATTCTTACCATATACTTTAAGCTTACATGCATGACTAGACCCAACTATGCTTAAACTTGTTAGATCAAGATTAGCATCAATCATATCTTTTATAACAACATTATAAGCAGTATCAGTACCTGTATTTTGGAAACGAATTGTATATTTTAATTGCGTCCCCATCAACACATAATTTTCATTACCAAATCCCTCTCTCACCTGTTTGTCGTTGGGATCAAACGAATTTGTAAGAATTTGGCGAAGTGTATCTTTAGCAATATGTAGATCATCAAACATCGAAGCGTAACTTAAGAGTGTATCACCTGCAAAATTAAAATCAGGCATCATCGCTGAAATATGAAACTGGCCTGTTTCATAAGGTTTCATTGAAAACGAGTTCCAAGTAATTACGTTTTTATCTATAGATGAGGGTGTGGGTGTGATATTTTTAATATCAACTAAGGTGTCTACTTTAAATTTCACCGTAACTGTTTGTTCTTGTATACTGAAGTTATAATAATCAATCCAATAATGAGAATCAAAACTCGTTCGTGAGCGTGATGCCATGATATCTATGCCATATTCTACGACATTTTCATCCTGTTCTATGCCAAAATAAATTGTATCCACTACATCATCTTGGCTATACGCAAATGACTTTATAGTATCTGTAGTTGCAATCCAATTCCGTGGTGTTCTATAAACAAAGGAATTTGTGCCTAAATTGGCATACGTTATAAATTGTCCATTCTTATCTGTTGCTACAAAATTATTGGGGGTTAATTGTATAATCTGATTACGGATTCCTTTTTCTCCTGTATCTTTAATTCCGTTATTATTAATATCATTAAATACATAACCGAACACTTTATTTTTTGTGGCTTTAGATCCAGGTCCATTATCATTGAATTTTACAATCGAATTTCCATCCAAACAAAGCCATTTATTCCCTTTTTGATCAATAGCCATTTCATAAATATTCGATGAGAAATCTAAGAAATCTTTAAAGATTTCCCATACTTCACCATCAAATTTATAAATAGCGTCGTATGCACAAACCCAAATTACATTTTCAGCATCCACTTTAATATCATTAATTCCAACAAATGCTGGAAAATTATATACAGTCCATTTTACACCATCAAAAAATTGAAGGCCTTGGGGTGATGAGCACCAGACATTGTTGTTTTTATCTATACATATATTTAATACATAATTTGAATACAGCTCAGTAGTACTGCCAGGGTTATAATAATACCATGTATTATCGGGGGATAAACGTGCAAGACCATTATCTGTCCCAATCCAAACATTGTCATTTTTGTCAATAGCCAAACTGCGAACACGGTTATGCGGCAATCCATCAGCTGTTGTATAAGATGTCCAATTATTCAAATCATAATGAGACAAACCATCATCAGAAGCAACCCAAACATGATCTGTAGAACTTATTTTTATTTCATTAACTGTACTACTTTTAAGAGGTGGGCCGTAGAAACCCCAAATGCTAGCTATAGAAGTATCGGCATCATTAAATTCCCATGCACCATATTGTCCAGCTAGCCACTTCTGATTTTTTGAATCGATAGCAAAATTGTAAGTACTTTCTAAAACACCATGATACCTATTATAATTTGACCAAGTAGAACCGTCATATTTTGATATGCCTAAGTAATGTCCGATCCATACATTATCTTGTTTATCTATTTGTATTGAAAATGCATTGGTTGCTTCATAACCATCCGTCACAGTCCTTTTAACAAATGCATCTGAATATTCAACAATACCATAATCTGTACCGAGCCATTTAGTACCAGTATCATCAATTTGAATGGATTGGATTTTATTAAATGTATATGTATTAGAAACAATATCTGGAAAAATCTTTGACTCCCAAACATCATTTTTCAATGTATACAATCCATAATTTGAACCCGCCCAAACAACATTCTCCGAATCAATATTTATACTATAAATCATAAAGGGGCCGTAAACAATTTGATTTATCGGCCATGATTTTTTCCATTGTGTTCCATCAAAAGAAACAAGTCCAAAATCAGTCGCCACCCAAAATGTATTTGCATCTTGTATTATTTGATTTATACGATTAGCTCTTAAAGAGCTTGACTCGTTTTTAAATATATCAATATAATGCGTCCAATTTAAACCATCAAATTTATATAAGCCGTCCGATTGTGTTCCGACCCACATGTTGTCCTGCAAATCCTTATAGATTGTACTAATCTCATTCGTTCCAATTGGTGAAGTATTATTGAAAAAATCGTAGGTATACTGAACCACTAAGCTGTCTTTATTAACTATTGATAAGCCTTGGTATTGGGTTCCGACCCAAAAATTTCCATCACCATCCATTTCAATACATGAAGGCCCTATTATATTTAGGTACTTTTCAATTGCATGGGTCGAATCTCTCTTAATCGTATTTGTTGCATAATTATATTTAGCAACAATCATTTTAGAACTTTCCTGTCCATTCATAAGTAACAAAATCGTATCTCCATCAATTTCATAAAAATCTTCAACCTGAAAAATAAAATCATTTAACGATGAAGTCGTTTTCCAGACATTATTGTAGTTAGATGATATACCACCGTCGGTAATTAAAAACAAACTTCCGCTTTTAGTTTGATGCAAAGATTTTATATTATTCCCTTTAAAAGTATTTGTTGCAGTATTATAAAGTGTATAGTTTGTGAATTCTTGCGCCAAAATTAATTGACATAGCAACAATGCCAATAATAAAAATAAGAAAGTCTTTTTCATAAATCTAATTCAATAAATTACCAAAAAACGTTAGATTAATTCCAACGTTAAATTATTGCCAAAGATACAAAATTGAATTGGTACGATACTTTTAAAATCTTACAAACAAATTAATCGCCGTTGGAAAATAAACCTTATTTTTTACACGATGAATATAAGTAAAGGTGTAAACCTCATATAGATGTACAAGATATATATAATCTATACAGTAATAATTCATAACTATCGATCATACTTGTCGCATGCCAACCCTTTGGTAATGGTATACTCATCCTATCGGCATACTTAAACCATGCCTCATGGTACATGAACCAATAATAATACACATGTAGATTTGTATATTTATTATTGACTATCTGACACTTACGATTTATCCACTAAAAACAAATATAAACAAACCATAAATTGTACCTAAAAAAGAACAAAACAACCATGTTTTTAAAGGAATTTTATGCAATTTTGATTTCTCAACTTGTAATTACATAAACAGATACATAATCAAATGGCAAATTATTTCAACACACTTTCTCTTAGAGACAAGCTAGATCAATTAGGTGTTTGCGAATTCATGGATAGAAGTGAATTCTCTGACGGTGTTACTGCGTTAAAAGGTAAAAAAATTGTAATCGTAGGTTGTGGTGCACAAGGCTTGAACCAAGGCTTAAACCTTCGTGATTCAGGATTGGATGTTTCGTACACATTACGTAAAGAAGCAATCGATTCTAAAAGACAATCATTTTTGAATGCTTCTGAAAATGGTTTCAAAGTTGGTACGTACGAAGAATTAATTCCTACGGCTGATTTAGTAATCAACTTAACTCCAGATAAACAACACACGGCTGTTGTAACTGCTGTTATGCCATTAATGAAAAAAGGTTCTACATTATCGTATTCTCACGGTTTCAACATCGTTGAAGAAGGTATGCAGATTCGTAAGGACATCACAGTAATCATGGTTGCTCCTAAGTCTCCAGGTTCTGAAGTTCGCGAAGAATATAAAAGAGGTTTCGGCGTTCCTACATTAATCGCTGTTCACCCTGAAAATGATCCAGAAGGAAAAGGTTGGGCATATGCAATGGCATACTGCGTAGGTACAGGTGGCGATAGAGCTGGTGTATTGAAATCTTCTTTCGTTGCTGAAGTGAAGTCTGATTTAATGGGTGAGCAAACAATCCTTTGTGGTTTGTTGCAAACGGGTTCTATCCTTTGCTTCGACAAAATGGTTGAAAAAGGTATTGATAAAGGATATGCTTCTAAATTGATCCAGTACGGATGGGAAGTTATCACAGAATCATTGAAACATGGTGGCATCAGCGGTATGATGGATCGTCTATCAAACCCTGCTAAAATCAAGGCGTTCCAAGTATCTGAAGAATTAAAAGATATCATGCGTCCATTGTTCCAAAAGCATCAAGATGATATTATGAGCGGAGAATTTTCTCGCATCATGATGGAAGATTGGGCTGCTGGCGATAAAAACTTATTGACATGGAGAGCTGCAACAGGCGAAACGGCGTTTGAAAAAACTCCAGCTGGTGATGTTAAAATCTCTGAACAAGAATATTATGACAACGGTTTGTTGATGGTTGCTATGGTTCGTGCGGGTGTTGAATTGGCATTCGAAACAATGACTGAATCAGGTATCATTGATGAATCTGCATACTACGAATCATTACACGAAACGCCACTTATCGCGAATACAATCGCTCGTAAGAAATTATTCGAAATGAACCGTGTAATTTCTGATACTGCTGAGTACGGTTGTTATTTATTCGATCACGCGTGTAAGCCTTTATTGGCGAACTTCATGAAAACGGTAGAAACTGACATTATTGGTAAACCATACAACGCTGGTAAAGACAACGGTGTTGACAACCAAATGTTAATCGCGGTTAACGAAGTATTGCGTTCGCACCCAATTGAATTGGTTGGTGCTGAATTGCGTGAAGCAATGACTGAAATGAAAGCAATTGTTGCTTAATTTGAATGGACTAATTAGAAGTTTAGTATAAATAGAAAATGGCCGACAGTGCAATGCTGATCGGCCATTTTTTTTGTTTTTATTAAAGTGATGGGCACCAGTCACCGCTTATCGCTAAAGACTGGAGCTTGGTTGAATTAGGATTTGTTAGATTAGAGAATTTAGAATCGTCACTTAAAATATTCTTGTAACATATTTTTTTCTGAATGATACCATTTGCCTTTGTATGGGCCAAATGAAATACCATTTGTATCTATACTATCTTTACTTCCGTCCATTCTAGTAAAAATAATTCGCCCTTTATGTACAAACTTAAGTGGCCCATCTACTTCAACCTGCTTCAGCCGTTTAATAAATTCTTCTTTATTTTCTATATGCATGGTATCCGTCTCCTTCCATTGAACAATTTCAATATCATCAATTGTTTCCTGTCCAAGATCATTGGCAAGATTATCCTCTTCTGAAGGTTTCATTCTCAATACATAAACTAAGCTTACAATTCCAATTGCTGCCAATACAAATCCAGCTAGAATTTGTATTACCCAAAATCTAATTTTCGTAAATGGATTCTCTTTCCGATTACTAATTTTAAATACTATTAGTATTAGAAAAAACAAAACTATATTGGGAGAGGCTAGTAAAAAATTAAGACTATAAATCATAGAAACATTCTATTTCGTTTTAATTGAAAATCATTAATATTCTTTTACTGACCGTTTTAATACTTCACCACATACCCCGTACTTCTCCCGCCCGCTTCTTCTTTCGCTAACACATCTTTGGCCATCAAATCTTGTATATCACGCAGGGCAGTATCTTGAGAGCACTTTGCTATCTTCGCCCATTTTGTAGTCGTTAATTTTCCATCAAACTGATTGAAGAGTTTATTCAACATCATTTTTTGTCGCTCGTTGAAAACCGTGTCGCTATGTTTCTTCCAAAATGTGGCTTTAGACAATACTTCAGAAAGCATCGCATCCGTTGCGAGCAATGCATGTTTTAAACAGTTTAGAAACCACTCAAGCCAGTCAGTTATATCTAAACTACCTTGCTGCGTTTTTTCTAAGACATCATAATAGCCTTTACGTTCCACACGTATTTGAGCAGACATACTATAAAACCGCTGTGGACTTCCATCGGAGCGTGCCAACAACATATCGGTTACTGCACGGGCAATGCGACCATTTCCATCGTCAAACGGGTGTACGGTTACAAACCAAAGATGCGCTACCGCAGCTTTCAATACAGGGTCTAAGGAATGCTCTTTATTAAACCAATCTATAAACTGTTTCATTTCGGCTTTTAGGATTTTGGCAGCAGGCGCTTCAAAATGCACCCGTTCTTTTCCCATAGCACCTGACACGACTTGCATCGGCCCAGTTGAATCTGTACGCCACTGCCCTACTTCTATAGTATACATAGTGTTTTTACTTTTTGGATATAGTGATGTATGCCAAGCAAACAGACGAGCAGTATTCAGAGGCTTTTGATACTGCTGTGTAGCATCCAACAACATTTCTACCACACCATCTACATTTCTATCAGAAGGAACCAACCCAACGATATCCATACCGAGTTTACGAGCTATAGAAGAACGCACTTGTTCGGGTTGTAATACTTCACCTTCTATCTCACTAGATTTTAATACATCCATTGTAAGAGTAGATAAGGTTGCTTCATCGCGCAAATCAAAACCTATTGCTTCCATCCTACCCAATAATCGACCTTGCATGTGACGCACCTCTGCGAGCAAACCAAGCAAACGCTCGTTATCCCATGCAAATAAAGGCCAATTTGTTTTTTGATAGATATACCCTCTCATTATTCTCCGCATATTATGCATCTAATATATGGGTTAATCTCCGCATATACAAGAATAATATACGCAATATATGCGGATATTAAGAAGATTATTCTCCGCATAAAACTAGCGACCACAATGTCTTTGATTATCGACTGAATAATCCAAAGACTAAATCATAGCAAATTTAAGTTTTGACTATATAAGAAAGATTATTGCTTCAAATAAAAATAACTGAAACTGTATTTTATTTTAATATTGAAAATTTATGTTTCAAACGAATAAAATAGGACTCATAATAATCATAACTTATTTTACTGACTATAAATGTCAATACAATGGCTAATACTCCCCATATAAATGTATTTATAAAATTAACCATTGGAATATTAAACACTCTAGAACATACATCTGAAAAGGTTAAACATATTGGATGCAACAAATAAATGCTATAGGTATATTTACCCCAATATGTCCCTAACTTGAAATTTTTAAGATTTAAAAAAGTATTTGAAGTTGTCATTGCTTGCGCTGTTATAATAAGTGCAATGGAGAATGAAATAAATACCCTACCTATTGCTAGCCCATATTTAAAGTCAAACAATTCTTGATTATAAAAAATCAAGCCAAAAAAAAGAACAAAAAATAAACAATGAGTACGTGTGGAAATATTTTTAAAAAATTCTTCAGCTTGTTTTTTTTGTGTAACAAGAAAAGCAAAAAGTCCACCAATCCCTAAATCTAATAATACGGACAAGGTATGAAAGTATAAAATATCTTTATTTTCATAATTTTGCATTCTAAAAAGTATTGAAATTGCGATTACAGACAGTATGCTAAACAACCACATTTTTTTAGGTAAAAAAGCGAATATAAGCGGCCAAAATAAATAAAATTGTTCTTCGATTGACACAGACCAATTAATCGCTTGAGAAGTAGGAATAGCATCAATATTTGTCTGTTTCATATGGATCAAATCAAAATTACTCAAAAACACCATGTGATACATAATATTTGCAAACCCTTCTCCTTTTATTCCAATAAATGATTTAGCTAAGGGGTATGCTACAAATGCGAAAATAATTACCGCAAAATAAAGTGGCCAAATTCTTAAGATTCTTCTCATATAAAAATTACCTAAAGAAATTTTAGATTTAGTTTCTCTTTCAACAATTAACAAATAGGTAATTAGAAAACCACTTAAAACAAAGAATATCGAAACTCCTAAACCACCATTGCTTACTAAATTTAAGAAGGTTGTAACAACTGAATATTCTATAGGAATGAAAACATATGATTCACTTAATGCATGGGAAAATAAAACCATTAATGCAGCAATAAAACGAATGGAATCTAAATTCTCAAAATAGACATGTTGTTTTAACTCGATATACTTTGACATGTGCTACGTATTGAATGGTTATAAAAACGTTAATATTATGAATATATGCTAGTTGATCAAAATGATACTAAACTAAAAACTTTTTAACAGTCGAGCCCTATAAACATATTTCGAGGATATTTACTGTTCTACG
>ERZ724508.1290-NODE-1290-length-15318-cov-5.676276_pt1 | contig 15318 bp, 19 predicted proteins | sample MGYA00376041_ERZ724508 | MGnify/ENA primary metagenome ERZ724508 (study PRJEB28724, sample SAMN07190887) | wastewater metagenome | isolation source: effluent of sewage treatment plant in Hong Hong | place: USA: Christiansburg, Virginia | collected 2016-03-01 ...
CGGAAATGGAAGGCGAATATGCGTCTTCAATGCTTGCTTTTTCTATATAAAATAGGGGTTGGGGAAGTTGTCAGGAGAGACAGCATTAGGCTAACCGAAGGGAGGCAGCCAGCCTCAGATATAATCTTTTGGAACGATCTCGCTTATGTGATAATCGATTCCTGTCTGGATCGGTTGCTTGGGTTGCTTGGATCGCTTTGGAGATGCAGCGAAGTCTGTGGAGGTACTTCAAAATAATTCATTGAAACTTGTAACTATATAGAAATCCACCTGTGTCAGGCATAAAGCGATAGAGAGCCGATAGACCCTTTCGAATACGAACTTTTTTTTTCATCAAGAAAACGAACCGCGCTTGATATGAAGTCTTTTAACCGTCAGATCGAGATCACCCACCGACTGCAGCTTCTCCTTTCAGATGTTCTTTGGAATCGGTCGTTCGTGAGATATTTATATCCTCGCAATACATCGCTATTAGCTTTAATGGCAACAGAGGAAGCTTCAAAAAAGCCAAGTGGTTCGAAGCTCTTCGTCAGTGAAAACATACTTCAATTGGATGATTGAATATCGATGACAGCCTCTTTAATCCGAATTCAATGTTCTAGATGAAATCAGTTGCTTTGTTGTTCGCGGTCTTGCTCATTGAGGAAACAGACATTTAGTGACTCCTCGTGTAATCCTTGAACAGGTTTGTGCGCCATCTAAGAGTGTACGACTCCAATTTTCTTGCCGAACCAATGAAACCAGTCTTACTTGCTGCCCTCATCGCTGCCTTCATCTCCCTCGCTTCTTCTCTTGGAGCATCGCCCAAGTATCAGATCATTCAGCAGACCCATGATACGAAGAGATCCACTAAGCTATTTTTGCAATGGAGTCGTCAACGTGATAAGTACCCCCTTTTTATACAGAAACTGGTCCTATCCGTAACTTTAGATGGCGCCAGCTACTTCGTATGTTTCTTTGGCGAAAGTCTCAACGAGATAGCCCGCCGTGGTATAAATTAGAACCCTCTCACTTATAAGAGCTATCGTAATTGCCTGGTTAACAGCCATGAAATATACCATCGATTCTTCAGTTGCATTCGAGAGTCGCCTTGAATTCACCGCAAGCCCGAGGAGTTTGAGGCTTGTGTTCACATTTTTCGTCAGTCTCCTTATTTCCTCTAAGTAGTCAAGCACAGTGGCCTTGGGAACCTTACAGTTTTCCCTTCTCATATCTCTGCTGCTGATGTCCTCCACAATAGAACTCTTACATCTCAAGGTGCGAACCCTATTCAGTAGCCTGCCAAGAAACTCATTATTGGTCTCAGCAACGTTTTCGAGTGGGATACCTGCAGTTAAGATCTTCTGGATCTCTTCGTTGAGCTCCTTTGCCTCTTTGAGAATCTCTTAGACTAGCCTCAGGTCGAGTTAAGGGTTTAGCGAAGTTGATGCTTGCTACATTCCTCGATTATTTATACAAGTTTATCAGGAGCATTCTCGACCGTTGGCTGCAATATCAACGATCTTCCTTACCTATCCTCGCTGGTACACCATTTTACACACAAAACTCGAAAGCGCTATTCCTCCGTCAGAGGGAGAGAAAGAGGGCTAGGCGCCAAAATTTCTAAAGTGAGTCACTTTTAAGCTTAATTGACTCATAGACGAATGCAGTAACACTCGCGTGGGTGGGAGCATCACTAGTTCCTGCTTGAGCTGCGACAGTCTTGCCTTAATCTTCTCCAGCAGGAAGAGAGTTGTGAGTTCCACCTATGATGATCCTCTGTAAAAGTAACTCCGCCGTTCGCCATCCTGAGGATTTCGACAGTCTCTCGAGAAGAGATCTCCCGTAATGTTCCGTCTCTCCTCCATCTCAATTTTCCGCTTTCAATCTCTGACATTTTTCTTCGTAAAGAAAACTCTCTCGAGCTTCCCGCTTTTGATGGATGCTTTCGCCGCAATATTTCCCATACAAAGGAACCGTTAATGGACTGTCAAACGATCGACTACGGCCTGCCTTCATGGAGTTTATTATGGGCAGGATAATCGAATCGTTAAAACTATTCGGAGCCGCACAGAAGAAGAAGCTGGTACACTAATATTGTCACGCAAATCATTGCTGAATCTGGATATGGCCGTCAGGGGCGAATGTTGTACGGAGGAACCAGTTCAACTAGCTTCACCACCAGCTGTAGGGTCGGGTTGTAAATGTCGGTGACGCCGGTCCACTCAACATAGTCGCCAACTTCAAGTGCATGGTTGGCGCTAAGTGTCCTCTTGTTGGTGCAAGGCTGGATAGCAAGCACAATTTGATTGTGCAGAGTATACTGGTTGAAGACAGTGGACACGGCGACGATGACTCCGATTCCAGTCATAAACTTGATAGTTTGGCTTGAAGCGCAAACATTCTGTGCAGTTTGCTGGCGGATGTGAGAGACAAATATGCCAGGGGGATCGTTCTGACTCGTCTGATCCTTCTTTGGTCTTAGAGGAAAGGCTTATAGTAGTTTAACACTATTGGCAGGATTAAGCGCTTTGGACTAAACAGGTGAGCTCAAAGTCGGAGTGGCGGTACTGGGATCTATTTGGACAGTAATGTCCACAAAAAAACGATTGAGTACGTTGTTAGCGTCGACGATACTCACATATGTGGAATAGGTATAGGGGTCACAAGCTTTCACGAGAGTTAGTGTGTTGTTTTTTGCCACGATGCAAGCAGGAAGACCAAAGTAGTTAGTAAAGTTGTACGGTTCCTGTCCACCAGTCACCGTAAACGAGCAAGTTGGAGTCTTATTCCACACTAGCAAGGGTTTCATTGGCTCCAAGGTCATCAAGGGCCATATGACTGTCATGTTCACTAGCTTTGTAGCCTCATTGCCCTTCTCATCAGTGACCTTGATCTTGAAATGAAAGTCTCCAGGAAAAGGTGTGGTACCTACCACATAATCACCCTTAACAGAAGCCCAATCAACCTCTGTAATTTTGAAGGAAAGGGTCCCGTAGCCGCCAGTCACCTTCAGTGGCAGCTTGAAGGGTATGTACGGATAGAAATCAATAATACCCTCCACCACTATCTCCATGCCGTAAACAACCATCTCCAGCACGTTGAGGGCTGATTGATTGGTCTTGGGGTCTCCTACTGCGATACCAATACGATATCGTCCCTATCGCTAAAGGATACCTGAGAGGGTAGAGCCGTTCAATTTCAACCCGTCTGGCAGGACAGTATAGTTGTAGAAGATTAAGCCAGGGTTAAGGTGGTCATTTTCCGTTGCTAGCGTGAGGTTGTATGGATTGCCGACGCGACCATTAGCAGCCTGCTTGATGTTGGTAACATTATTGGTTGGTTGTGGCTGCTGGGGTATGACTTCGAGATTGGATACAGCAGCAACCTCCACGACGAACCATTGAAGCACGAGGATACTGCACAAGGCAATCATCAAATAGTTTGAATAGATAATTCCTGGGCGAGTATTTAATAGTCATATAGACCAACTACTAATCACTCCAGAAGAAGGGGACGAGGTGCGGTGGATTCGTGATGTCAGACATCACCAAAAGCGTTGGCCATGACCACCGGACTTATGATAATTTTTTATTTGCCATTTCGCGGTGGCGGCCTTAATCATGCCAATTGGGGGGAAATTTCGGCGCCAATTTTACGTTGGTATTGAAGTTATTTTATCCGAGTTTATTGGTTGGTCAGCTGAACAATAATTTGTTATGGTGGTGAATGCGATCATGCCAGTTAGTTTCTGAATCGGACCGTTGGTCCTAATCCACCCCATCCACTACAAATTCTTCTGTCTGACTTGCGAAAGTATGGTCAAAGCTGGCAACGATCGGCTGCAAATGCAAATAAAAATCCTGACCTTCCATAGTTTTATTAATATGAATCGACTGAGCAGCCACAATAAGTACATACTCAAGGAGGGTAAGTACGTGTTACAGTCGGCTGCTGACCAACAACTCTTCTCTCATCGGGCTCGAAGCGATTTCAATGAAAGCGTCGACAGTGCGAAGGATTGTCCAGTAAAGGACAACGAACTCGGCCGCAAGCAGTGTGGATCAGCCAGACAACCCCTACCTGCCGATATGACGGCCAGTGCGATCCTCCCGCGCAAGCTGGACTATCTTCCGAAGCATTTCGCTTCTAAGAAGATAGGCAAAGACTTGCTCACAGGATCTGTCAATCACTCACCATTGAAGCTAGATGCGCAGTTACACTCAAGTCGCTTGGAGCAGCCTCTTAAGCTACTGAGAAGCCCGTTCGATTAGCTGCCAATTGACACCAAGTCAAACGATTCGGATGAAGAATGTATGGAAGCTAACCCATCCATGGCGAGCCGATTGGGTTTGCTGGGGCAGGTTGAAGCAACAAGGGCAAGGATGTTCGAGTAGGCACCCAACAGCCACCGACCTGAACAGTCTGGAGGTGCAGGGAGTCTTCTGGAAGCACATCGTTTGAAAGTAAAGAAAGAGAGCGGAGACAAGTACCGAATGTCACCACAGCAATAAGTAGTATGGCTGAAGCGCATGCTTGAGGACCGGTCTGTGGAGATGGAGAAACTTCACAACTAAAACTACTCACTCCAGACGGAGATCAGTTTCCTCAAGGAACGCATCGGTAGCTTTCAGCGAGCCAACCATGTGCTTTAGACTGAGAACGCGAGGATAAAGATGCAGTTATTCTCTGAGGAGGAGTTGATGGAACTCTGTTGTCCCGAGCAGAATTTATTGGGAGATTACAAGGTTCGTGTACTATCAGAGAGCCAACTATAGCAATAGGTGGAACGGCTAAAACAATAAATCCACCAACTGGAAACCCAAGGGCTCAACAGTGACACCCGTAGCGAAGTACTAAACCACAAGGCTGGAACCCATACAAATTAGAAAATCATCCACCTCAAGAAGGTTCTCGCAGAACGTAAGAGCATCCTCGAGGCTCACCACATGGGATGTGAAAGTAAGTAGAGCATGAAGCGCTACCTCGCAAACATTATCGAGCGGACCAAGGCCGACCACAAGATTATTGCTCAGCTGAGAAACGAAGTTACCGGTAAGGAGAAGATCATTTCGGAGATGGACCAACTCATCACGGAAATCAGCATGCAGTTGGCTAGCTACAAAAATGAGCTGCAGAAGGTTGAGCTGGAGGGTGGTGCTACTAGAAGCAAACCATCGAAGTCGATGCGGGAGAGCATGATAACTAACGCTACGACGACAGCCGCAGGCATAGAAAGTAGGCTCAACTCAAACGCTTTAGCACTTCTCAGCCACGGAGCCAGTCCAAACGGCATGAAATCCGAGGATGAACTTTCTCTTAGCCAAGTTGCTGAAGAGGCTCCAAAGATCAGAAGAAAGTTGGATTGGGATATCGAAGACTCTGATGAGACCATTCGAAAGCTCAGGCACGAGGCTAGCGAACGTGAGCGCCTTATCGAGCACTATCAGAGCGAGATAATGAGGCTAAGCTACGAAACACACCGAAAGAGTCGTGGCAAGTACGATCCACTCCTCACCGAAATCGAAGAAGTTGAGTAATTATTCGAAGTAATACAGCTATTCTCCGAAAGTGAACAAGATGATGAGCGGACTGCTCAAGATGAAAGAGAAGAAGATCACCGGCGGTGTGGATGGCTAGTCCCGGGTCAGTGTGATTTCGGTGAAGCGTGCCAGCCTGGGTTGATCTGCGTAATATGGAATTCTTGGTCGTAGTCGTTCCCAACCTTAATTATTATTTTAATCGGAGAGAAAAGGTATGCAGAACCGCAAAAGCCTGCCAGGAGACAACTAAGTGGACACCTTCGTGGGCTACGACTTCGGAGATAGGCTAACGTTCACCGTAGGCAGCAGCTATATCGTTGGTACTTGTGTTGTTGATGCAGGATCACTCATTGGACTTGCCCGTGGACTCTACTTAGGCTTTCCAAAGAACTTTAATATCCCCAAGAAGCTAATCTTGAACAATTTCTTCAATGCCCTCGGCAAAGAGAGCTCACGCTACGGCAATAACTTCGCAGCTGCAGGATTGTTGTACCATCTGGTCGCTTCTTCCCTCAACAAGGGGTTTGAAGATGAAATGTCGGAGATGAGCAACCTGCAGAAGAATATGTTTGCTGGTGCCATTACCGGTGGTATATTCAAGTCGCTGAGAGGTCCTGTAGGATTCGCAGTTGGGTCAACACTTGGCGCAGTTTTGATGTTCACCCTCACAAAGCTCACAGAGTACGGAAACCAGCAAGGCTATGTTAGCTTCGAAATCAAGTACTGATAGCTGATATGTATGTCTACGATGGGTTCGTTAAATATGCTGATTATTCATTCGATCACTCAAAGTCTCAGGTTCTCGACGATAATGGAAGAAGCACCTCCTCCACCGTTGCAGATTCCTGCCAGACCAAACCTTCCCTTATTTTGCTGCAGCACAGTTAGGAGAGACAGGATTATTCGTGCTCCGCTCATGCCGATTGGGTGACCGAGGGCAACCGCACCGCCATTAACGTTTACTCGATCAAGCGGAATGTCCATAAGCTTGAGGTTAGCCAGAACCGTAGCGGCGAATGCTTCGTTGAACTCAAAGTAATTCATGTTGTGAAGGGACAGTCCGGCGTATAGAAGTGCCTTCTTGGATGCATAGTGCGGGGCAATGCAGAAGTCGATAGGATCGATTTCAGCATCGGCATAAGCTACAATTTTCCCAAGCGGCTTCACCCCAAGTTCCTTTACTTTATCTTCGCTCATCAGGATGATTGCGCAAGCACCGTCATTGATTTTACTGGAATTGGCAGCAGTGATGGTACCATTCTTGTTGAACACCGGTTTCAGGTTGGCAAGCTTCTCCTTATTGAATCGCTTGTACTCCTCATCTTCAATCACAACTTCCTTATCCACAGTAACTGGAGCAATTTCGTCCTTGAAGAGTCCTTTCTTGGTGGCTTCAATTACACGGTTGTACGACTCGACGGTGAAGTCGTCCAGGTGTTGTCGAGTCATCTTGAAGTCTGTTACGGTCTTTTCAGCACACACTCCCATTGCGATATTGTTGAATGCATCGGTAAGGCCGTCGTAGGCCAGTGCGTCGAGGAGTTTCTGCTCGCCGAAGGGGAAGCCCTTTCGATGCTGTGTAATCTTCGAAGCTTACGTTGGTCACGTAGAAGGGGGCATTCGACATACTCTCAAACCCGCCGGCAAGAACGATGTCATTGAGACCAAGTCCAATGCTGCTAGCTCCAAGCATCACAGTTTTCATTCCGCTTGAGCAGACCTTGTTGATAGTTGTACAAGGCACGTGCTTATCGACACCACCCTTCATGGCAACCTGTCGCGCGGGGGCTTGACCTTGTCCCGCTGATACCACATTACCGAGGAACACTTCATCGATGGTGGTGGGGTCCAGCTTGATTGACTCGATAGCCGCACGAACGGCAATAGCACCGAGTTCCACTCCGGACAGCTTACTGAACTTGCCCAAGAAAGAACCGATGGGAGTCCGCTTGGCCGCAACGATGTAAGTTGTCCGCCCAAAGTTCTTACCGGAAGCAAACCTAAACACCGACCTGTACATTTATTTTAATAGTGGTTGGTGATGAAGTGGAATTGGCAGCAACTGCTGGGCAAGGCTGAACAGAAGGGCTTCCGTGCCGCCAATAACATGCACAAGCTAGCTATCAACTGCATTCTTCTCTACATTGGTTACAATGTATTCACATTCTTCAGGGACTACAATGACTTCTTTCTGAATGCTAGGAAAATAGAGGCACAAGAGACACCTCCAGCCACAGATAGCAACTAACCCATCAACCGAATAACAACATCAAAATGATCCGGATAAGAACGGTGCAAAATGTGTCACTTCTTCATCAGTCTGGCCAGCCTGGCTACCGTTTCGGGGTCCAATGCCAATGCGTCTTTCATGCGATGACGGCTTCGCTACTCGGGTTAGTTGTCGCGGAAGTAGCCCTAGAACTACATGCTGCGATCGTTGGCTAAGTCGATGCGCATGGCTTGGTCATTTGGATTGCGCTCAGGTTCGGGCTACTGCTGTTGGCTCTTCTCGTTGTCTGTGTTGAGGTCTACCTAGCAACCTACCACATCCTGTGTGAATACGACGCCAAAACTGTTACGCTTGATCCAGGGAGCGTCCGGTCTGGGTTATGTGGAATTAATGCAGAGTTTCGCAAGTTGGTTCTCTGTAATGTTCAGCTCAGTTTCTGGTGGGCTTACCTTCGGAAGGCAGAACGATAGCCTGAACTCAAGTCCTGGGTGTTCTCTGATAGCCACAGGCGGGAATATGGAGCACAACCGATTGCTCGTTGGAAAAGGTGTGATGTCTACTGGTTCTTCCGAATTGATAGTCTCGATGTTGCCATGCTGCCGGAACAGAGGTTTGAAGCCTTCGTATGCAAGCGACTTCTTTGCTTCCTGAAGGTTGCCCAACATGAGTTGAGTCACTCCAATGTTATATTCGATTTCCTCGAGTGTAAATATTCTGTTTTCGAAGCACTCATCGACGTCGGCTTCGGCCTCGGCAGTGTTCAACCTTTCCAAGCTGTCGGTCTGCTCCTTCAGCCGGTAGCACTTCACGAAGTTGTTCAGCGCCTTCTCGTAGTTCTTGAGATAGAAGTAATACATGCCCTTGTAGAAATAGTAGTCGGCATGTGTGAATACATACCCATCGCCCTCTTCGGCTGACTTGACATTTTTGATGCGTTCAAGAGCCTTCTAGAAGCTCTCGGGGGTATTCTTGCTGGCCTCCCGCAGTGATTCCAGACAATTGAAATCAAACAGCATTCGCTCATCGCCGCTATCGACTACCCGCTGCATATCCTTCAGGCACATGTTCAGTTCCTTGAGCAGAAGGTAGCATTTAGCTCGTTCCATGATGATAGGTACTATGGTAACCTTATTCTGTACTGTTTTTGTCGATGTTTGGGCAGTTGCTATACGCCTTGATGGCGTCCTCAGCAGCACCGATTGAAAAGAGCAGACGACCTGCCAAGATATGTATCTATGGGTCCAATGGTTTATAGCTGATGTAACTTTGGAGGTCCTGGAAGGCACGTTTCTTCTCGCCAAACAATAGGTAGCATTTGGCTCTATTCAAATATGCTTCTGGAATTTCCTTCTCAGCAGGAACATCCTCGTCTTGGGGCACTGTACTCTACTTTTCTCGTAGGTCTTTCATCAAGCTCAGGGCGTTGCTAAAATCACCGAGTGCCTCCTTATACTTCTCCATCGCTGAGGATATCAGTGCACGCAGGTAGAAGTGTTTTATCACGTGGTCGTCTGACTTCTCGACGGCTTTTTAGATGTCCTCCCAAGCCTCTTTGTACCTTTCCAACGCATAGTAGACCACTGACCTTAAGAAATAACTGTTGTGGTTCGTTTATTCTTTCTCTATTGACTGTGTCAAGGCATCGATGGCCATCGTTAACAAATCTCCAGGTGGGAGACTGGCTGAACTGCTGCCGCGATTGTGCATTGTAATTAAGGTCAATCCCCGGTAGATGCTTGGATCGGCAGTCGTTGGTCTCATTTTTTCAGCATGACCAAGCTTCAAAAGACTCTCTTCGAACCTGTTGTTGAGACAGGCAAGCACTCCCTCTAGAAGACTTTTGTTGTACTGGGAGGCACTATCCAATTCGTAGCCAAACTTTTCTAATGTATCAAGATCGTTGAGAGAGTGGGTGTACTTGCACTGACAAAAGTAGCCATACGCCCTAAAGCTGTAGGCAAGTGGGCGAATATACTCATTTATGTTTTGCTTCTTGATAAGCTGCGAGAGTATATCGACACCCTTCTTAATCTTTTTCTTCATGAGGAAGGTGCTGCCGTCCGTGAATAGCTTGATCTTCTCAAGCACCTTCTTGTCCACATCGAGTGATTCTGCTCGCTCGAGAGTATAGCTGGCGCCATAGAAATCTCGCATCTCAATCTTGATCTTGGCTATTTCGTAGATGGATTTGGTAACTGCCTTCTTGGAGCTGTTGTGTTTGATGGCCTGCTAGTAGCAGAGGATGGCGTCATTGAAGTTACGGGTGTTGTAGAACACCAACCCTCTGAATAAATCGGCTTCGGAGTTGTATGGGTCGTTGCGAATTATCTCGTCCAGATCTTCCTTCGCTTGCAACAGCCTGCCGAATTCAATGTAGGTGATAGCCCTCTTCAGCAGGATGTTGAGATCGATTGGAGTGACCTTAAGTGCCTGGGTGTACAGATCTGCAGCTTACTCGTATCGTTGGAGACATCTGCTGCAATCGGCCATTGACACGTAAGAAGTTACCTTACTGGGTTCGATTCGAATGCAGTTCTTGAAGTCTTATGCAGCTTCCACGTACTTGCGCTGCTTCATGAGTAGCTTGCCTCGGAACAGTAGTGCATCGTAGTGCTTTGGCATCTTCTCAATCGCGAGGTTAAGGGTACGCAGTGCAGCTTCAGTTTCGCCACATCTTTTGTAGGCAATCGACAGGAAGAAAAACACATTTTTACGATTACTGTCTTCATGCTTGTCGATGAGCCCGCTGAACTGTTCGATGCACTCCTGATAGCTTCCCATGTGAAAATAGCACAGCCCCAGCAGATAGGCGGTCTAACTGTCTTCGTGGCCCTGCAGTTTGAGAAACTGCTTGAAGCACTATGCTGCACGGCTGAACTTGCTCGCTTTCAGATGTTTGCGACCTTCCTCCAACAAGGAATACAGGTCTTTGGCGGTGTGAGGTGGTCGTTCCAACTGTTGAAACGACAGCTCCTTTAGCCTCAGTAAACTGTCGTCTTCATGCCGATGCATAGATTCGTTGAGGTTGTGAAGATTGAATTCTAGGTGTTTAGCGTGTCGAGCATTGGCGAGTGTGGACGATGGTCGATCTGCACTTATCTACTAACCGTACTTTTGTACTTCCAGGCTGAATCCTGCAACTTTTGCCGACGAGGACGCTCTCCCTGCGCAAAAACCTACAGGTTCGAACCCGAAATGTCACTGGGTTTGAGCCGTGGTGCCGGTACCTGTCGTTCGCTGCTGCGGTTGCGTGGTTTTTTCTCCTCCTGCTTGCTCAGTGACTCTGCCTTAGCCGTTAGATTACTGCGGGTCGTCTTGGTTTTACTGTTCTTGTTCATGCTTGGCGTAAAGCATTTCCTGTCAATGTTGTCGTGTAGTGAACGCAGCGGCCTCCCCATGATGTCATTCTGACGGTGCACATCGAATGACTGTTTGTCCGTGGGTTTGACCTTCCGGGACATGTTTGAACTCAGCTGTTATAGGGAATTTATTTATCAAGTCCATTGAGAAGCACGATCCTCGAACAACTACCCAAATTGGATGCGATTGGTAAGGATTATAGTTTGAAGAGTCAATTGGAAGTTACCAGCTCTGGGCATGCCGAATGAACGAATAAAATATAATCTGGTGGAGGACGTGATGCAAACCATTAGTCAATCACCTAACAGCACTCCTCATGAACCAAAGGGTTTGGTACCTTTGCCACGACGAGAACCACATCGATTGCCTGCACAGACTCGATAGCTCAATATGGTCTGTCGGTCAGTGACTATACCTTATGGCAAGCATAAACTCTTCAGTAAAAACGATCGGCAACTGATGCATAACTACGACTTGAAGGAGACAGAAATGCATTACAAGTAAGTGTTTGAGGCGATTTGTAGGTTTCCCGACCTCACAATCCGGAGAGGATCAGGGGGAGCTAAAATTGGAAACACGAGCAAGGTCCCCATCAAAAAAGGGCACAAAAAGTCGAAGCATCGTCGAAACTAGTCCATGGATCTGAACAGAACCAGCGACAATGTGCCAATAAATACTCGGAACTCGACCTTACAATGCCATACGCTACTGAACGAGGAAGAGGAGTAGGAGATGGTGGACCCAACAACAATGCTAGAGGATATCATCGTGGATTGTCTCTACCTTACCCACACGAACAGAATAAGACGAACCTTGAAGGAACAAATGAAAACTGAACCGGTGTAACAACGCACCCGCTCAAAGATTCATCTACCAAGACTCTCCTAACCTACGATCCTACCAAACTATTCTGTGCAACACCGCTCCTGACTTCTTTTACACTGGTTAGTAAAGTCATTTCTTTTCGACTGGCCGAATAGCCAGATAATTGCTCATCCCCTTCGTTCTGCGGAATTTTCCCTGCTCTTGTTCTTTCTCCTCGTCGAGCATCTTCTCTCGCGGCAGGATTACCTTGTGGATGAACAGTGATCGCAGTTTGCTGGCTATAGTTTCATTTGAATGGTTGTCCCGTCGCTTTTACTTCGAGAATTTCAGGATCTTTTCGATACGATCGCGCTGCATCCATACCGAAGCAGCTCCCGTCTATGCTGCCTGCTTGTACTATATGTTAGTTGGCGTGTGCTGCCTTTTACGATGATAGGTGCTATGCTTCAGAGGTCCGAAGTGTGGCTTGCGACCGACAATGAGTGTTCGCTTGATATCTTCGCGGTCGAGATTATTAAGGGCCTGTTCATTGAGAACTGCCTTCTCAATTTGTTCAAGTTCCAGCAACGACGGGTTCTTTACTTGGAAGATCTGAATTTGGTTCTTGTACTTGCCTCGTTTAAACTCTGTATTCTAAGTTGCACTATTTTCTTACCTTGATCAGTGCCGGATTAACTCTTGACCTGTAGAACTCCCTCAATTATTCCGTAAATTTGTCAGTGTGGGTGAGCTTGACGAACTTGTCTTATGCTAGTTCGCCCAGCTTGTCGCTATCCAATAGATAGAAGATAGTCTTAATGTCGTCCTCGCTAATCTTATGCTTTTCTCGGCTCTAGCTAAAGATCTTTAGCACGCCCTTTTTGAACTGCTGGAGGTTTACACTTCCACGCTACATCGACACATCTAGTACTTTCTGAGCGTCGAAGGTTCCGAACAGATCCTCACAGGAATTGATAACGGCAAGCTTCTTCGTCATCTCTTGCATCTTGATGCTCACGATAATGTCGATCTTCTCATGGTAGTCGGCCTCCGTATCGGTATGCTACTTGTTTAAGTGGTCACTGGACTGCCTCCGTGCTATCCCTGACCAAGACTGTGAGTCGCTGTTACCGAGCTCTTCAGCCTCTCCGTAATCTACTTCACCACATCAATTACACTACTCATCTTCGTTGGTCACTTCCTGGATGGCTTCGAAGTGGGTATCGGGAAGGTTAAACTTGACGATACTGCCTTAAACCAGCAATCTTACAGCTTATCCTGACTGTCACTGCGTACGTAGCTCTGATGCACCATGAGTAGATCCACCAGCCGACGCTTGTCAAGAAGGTTACGATGCTTCATGAAGTGATTCTTCAGCGACATGAGGTGGCTGGCCTACTCGAACCGGAAACCCAACTGTTTGGCCACCAGCAGAAAGTCGTAGTAGTTGGTGGTCGATTCCTTGCTCACTTCCTTCAAAGCCGCGAGGAAACGCTATCGGATGTCATGCATCCGCTTATTCTGCATATTGGTGAGTGGTACGTTGTCGTCCAGCACCCAGCTCATCAAGAAAGTTATACTTATCTGTTCGATAAGCGATCAACGAAATCACAGCCATTGCTTCTCGGGGTACTTCTCGCGGAGCCAGTTGAACATGTTCTCGAGGCACAGCTTCTGGACGATGTACATGAACACACCGAATGCACAGCCCATGCCGCACATGAGTCCCTGCCAGCGCATGTCGAATTCTTGGACGAAGAATATTTCCAGGCGAGCTGGTGGGTACAAGCAAATTAGAAAGTTGTAGGCAAAGACAAGAACCAACACGATCATGAAAGGCCAGTTGGTAAAGAAGAATTTCTTCCAAGGGCGGCTGATTGAGAAGGCCATGACACTGAACACATACATGAAGTTGGAGAACATGAATATCGACTGGACTTCATAAGTGGTTTGCACGAACTCGTTATCTACAAGATAAGCAGCAAGATTGACATCCTCGCCTGCATTGTTAATATAGTCGAGGATGCTTGCGAAGGTTCCGTTGGCCATGACGATTATCACACTGAGTTGCCCAACCAGTTGAATGATGAACATGACCAGCACGCAGATAACGTTACTCAGGCTGAATAAACTATCGCTGGGACGCAGGGTTGAAAGGGTCTCAGCCGAACCAGTATATCCGATGGTAAGGAAGAAGAAGAAATTGCAAGCCACATCCCAGTAGAGATATTGCAGATCGGCTGGGTAGCCGTAGAAGTACTGTGTGATCACAGTTGAAGTGTACTGGATCAGCGAGTAAAGAGCCATAATATTGAACAGCGAGAAATTTGTGGCCAAGCCTGCTCGACATTCCCTAATCAAGTCGATCATCGAACTGATGTTAGGAGTTTTGGAGGTGAATGGCGATGAGATGGAAGCCTCAGCTTCAGAGAGAGATAAACCTGCGTCTGCTTGCTTGAGAGCGCCACAATCATTGGCACCATCACCACACATAGCCGTGATCTTTCCTAGAGTTTGGTAGACTACAATAGCGCGGGTCTTATCGTTCGGTTTGGATCTAGCAAAGACCTTAATATACTTGATGAATTCCTTCTTCTCATCTGTGAGTTACGAATCAAAGACGCTTGCAAACGCAGTGCCAGTAATGCAGAACACATACTTTCCTTTTTTACCGATATTGTTTGCAAGGCCGGGAAGTTCCTCTACCTTGCAGTCAAAATCACTTTCGCTCTTAACTTTCTCTATTTTGCTTAGATTTTGATCTTTAGGGGTGGCCTGTGCCTCTTCATCTTCATCTGCCACGTTCTGCTCATGGAAGTTACGAACAGATACTCTGCCGTCGGTAGTAGTGTCGATGATCATAGCGTTGAGGTCCTCATCGATGACTCCAGCCTTGAAGCCGATATTTGCTCCAGTAAGAGGGTTATCTCCCGTGATGATGACAATGCTGATACCTGCTCTACGCAGCTCCTTCATGGCTGGAATGGTCTCGGGTTTTAGCTTGTTCTCGAACACTTCAAAACCATTAAATTCGAGGTCCTTCTCAGCTGCTTCCCTTGAAATGGTTCCGATTTCGTTTCCTCCGATAACCTTACTGGCAACTGCGAGCACTCGGAACCCACAAGAAGTATACTTCTCGAGGGTCTGCTTATAGTCTTGAGGAATGCCGTCGGGCTTCATAATCTTTAGCATAGTCTCAGGGGCACCCTTACAGAACACTAAGGGTGAATTTTGGGAAGATGTTGAGCCGGCTATAACGCTCATCCTGTGAATCTCGGAGTTAAATTCAAACCTTCGAAAGACCGTGCCCTTGGTGGGACCTTCATAGTGGAACAAACTCTCAGCAAAATTGAACTTAGTTTGTAGAGGACTGGTGGGTATGAGTCGGTAGCCTCCAAACTC
>ERZ724508.1291-NODE-1291-length-15316-cov-6.369045_pt1 | contig 15316 bp, 16 predicted proteins | sample MGYA00376041_ERZ724508 | MGnify/ENA primary metagenome ERZ724508 (study PRJEB28724, sample SAMN07190887) | wastewater metagenome | isolation source: effluent of sewage treatment plant in Hong Hong | place: USA: Christiansburg, Virginia | collected 2016-03-01 ...
CAACCCCAACCCCAACCCCAACCCCGATCAAGGGCTTTCAAGCTATGGTTCTTTCAGAAAACACAACCACGGGCAAGGCAGGCATTAAAATATGTCAACGAATATGTTTTTACCTTTGATTAAAGCGCCAGACAATCCAATTTTGTTCACGGCACATCTATTAGTATAGGGCATTCGCACCTTATTGTTATGAGGAGAGCTGCCAAAGCTCAACTTACTCCAAAACCACCAGTGGGTTACTACTCGTACTGTCTAAGAGTTATATTGCACGGAAGCGGATCAGAACAAGTTGGTCTTCTTCATAATTCGGATGAACTCCTCCTCGGAGATCTCGCCGTCGCCATCTCGATCGGCTTCATCGATCATCTCCTGCAACTCATCGTCAGTCATGGTCTCGCCAAGCTCCCTGGATACTCGTTTGAGGTTTCGCAGGGAAATCTTTCCTGTGTTGTCATCGTCGAACAGGCGGAAGGCCTTGAGAATCTCTTCGCGAGGGTCACGTTCAGCCTAACATTAAGGGCAGTTAGTACGATCTTTGCAGTCATGAGCTCCATGAAATCGGAGAACTCGATAACTCCCTTGCCCTACCGGTCGACGTCCGCGATCATCTTCTTGACCTCCTCCTTCTTGGGTTCAAAACCCAGGGCGCGCATGGCCACCTTGAGTTCCTTGGCATCAATATAGCCTGACGTTAGAGTTTGAATGTACCTGTGCCGTCTGTGTCGAACAGATCGAAGGCCTCCTTGATTTCCTGCTTCTGCTCCTCGGTAAGTTCAGAGCGGGCCTTGCGGGTGGGCTTCAGTGGAGCCTGTGTGGATTTCTTGAAGGTGGATGCCATGAAATTCAAAAAACAATGAATAATAATGTCGATAGCATGACTCCGGCTTATACGTCAGCAAGAAAGCGATAAGCTACCATAAGCCAGGACAAAGATCACAAAACGAACCTGTCAATTCAAGAGACAGCGAATATTCCAAACCCTTCAGTTTCTCAACCGGTTTCGATCCGTTTGTATTTGTTTAAATAATTGACAAAGTGCCTAGCCGTTGGGTCATCAGTATCTAACCATGCAGCCTTGTTGTTTAGTTTAATAGTGGCTGTCTCATGAATAGTAACATCGCACGCTTCTACATCGATAATCTCGCTGAATCAGCCAACATCTGTTCAGAGATTTGTCTCAAAAAGGACAAGCCAGCCGCCGAGAAAGAGATAGCCTGCCTAGGTACTATCGGTCATTAACATAGATCGATGCAACGAAAAGCTCGTGAGGGCACTCGATTGCGCCTACAGTCACATCGCCAGGAAACAGTCCGAGATGAAAAATAAACGTTCGTAGTGAGCAACCGTGGTATGACTATACTAGATCTCATGGTTGTTTATTTTTTGAATGGCGTGCCTCAATCGAAAAAACGAAACCAGGTTGTTGGCTGTACTCGAAGGAGTCAGGGTTCGGAGATGTGTTCAATAAGCACGCATGGAGTTTGAGCAAGCTGTCAAGGATATTGAGGGAAATGAGAGCCAAATATACTGGAGCTAGCATAGCATGTTCTTTAAGGTCAGGGCACCATCACCACCAGCAGCATCTGCATCAAAACAACAACCTGCTCCTAATCAACCGACATCATCGAAAGACCCTCAAACAGTTGCCGAATCTACACCTAGCCCAAAACGATAGCTGCCACAATCATCGAAATAGGCTCGACTTCGCTAACTGCGCCTCAAACGAGACAGATACGTGCATCAACTCAGTATTGTCGAGTAGAAGATAAGAGAGCGTGAACGGCGAAAATCGCCTTTCCAACTGTGAATTGAAATATGACTGTGCACATCATTTAGAGATCTTTCTTGAAACAGTCGCGAGTTCGTGCTTCAGTTCTTTCGTCAGGTTCTACAACTGGGTCTCCAATCTCGACAGGTCCAACTTCTGGTTGTACATGTAAGGTTGGTCTGTTTGTTGTGATGTGCGGATAGTCTAACGAGACGGCAAGTCGCGAACTGGCTTCTGATCCATCCGATGCTTGCTGGTTTGGCTGGGTTGGTGTGGAGGTAACATCGGAGGACCTTTGTTACGAGAAGGAGGTTCATGCCTTTACGGCAAAATGTTAGTTGATCCTGGTTTGAAGGTGACTCCCGGATTGAAAGTATAGCGTGCACCAGCTACTACTGCAGGCTGGTTCACGTGCACGTTGGCTGTGTGGATGTTGATATTACGGTGGTGGTGATGGCTGGTTGGTGTATAGTAGGGCTCTGAGGCCTGTGGCTCTGGATAGTATTCGTACTTGCGAGAACCTGGTTGGAACGTCTCGCGTCGAGGTGCTAGTTCTTTATAAAAAGGCGAAAATAGTTCTTACTGGCTGTAATGAGACGGTTCTTTGTCTGAAAGTTATCGGCTTGGGATGAGCAAACTATTGTTGTATGCTTCGAGCAATGGTGGAGACGACGGAAGGTACTATCGAGTATCAGTCGCATAGTCACGCTCACGCTAAAAGCGCCTTCGGTCATGAGAATCCCCAATCGGTAAAGTCGGAACAAGTCTTGGCGTATCCTGTCCACTAGCACTTCCATAATGATGGCTGTCCAACGATCCAATTGAATTATGTCGTTCATCTTCAAAGTTTCTTGACGGATCCCTTGTATAATATTGCTGGCGTTCCAAAGGAACTGACACCGTATTTCGACCTTCATAGGTGGGTGATGTTCTGATAAAATTGGCATGGTTTGGACGCTGATCTCTTTACCTCAGTTCTCGCTACCGCAGTAGTTCCCTCTATCTTTGGAGTTATCGTTATCTTTGGAGTTCTCTTTCATGTTGAAGTTCTCGTTATCTCTGTTGATCTCTTTATCTCTCCCTTTCTCTGTCACGATCCCGTTCTCTTGCTCTTTCTCTCTCCCTAGCAAGTTCTTCCTTGAGGGCATCATACTTGGTGTTGATTTTTCGAGTTTATTCCTCCAATAAGGTCACCCGTACTAAATGCTCTCGTGTCAGCTGCTTGCGCTGGTCTCTCAGCTGTTCAGCGATTTCTGCATCGAGACCAACCGCTTTCTGCTGCATAACGAAGTTGTCTTCGTTGAGTATATGATTCTACTTGCTCAGCTCGTCGATACGTGCATTATTCTATTCCAGCTGTCTTTCGTATTCCTCGATTCGATCCATCAACAGTTGTACCTCCTTTGACTTCTGATTCAGGTCTTATTGGTATCGATCGGTGACGTGCTGCTGTTCATTTTCTTCCTATATCTGTTTGATCTTTTGAATGAGCATTTCTATCGTCGAACACTTCTCAGAAAGCTCCTGCTTGAGCTCATTGATTTACTTATCCTTGCCGCGTATCTGTCCGATAAGGTTGAACTTGTTGGATGTCTCTGATTCAACCTTAGCTGCTTCATCCTGCTGTGTCGACAGCTTAACTCGGATGGCCTTTCGTTCTTGCTCGAACTGTTTCTGAATTTCGTTCAGTTACAGATTCAAGTGTTTGTTTTCGTTGGTTAATCTTTCAATGGTGAACTGGTTGGTCGTGACTGCTTACCTGTTCTTGAGTTGGAGATCACTGATAAGTGTACTCTTCATGTTGATCTCCAGCTAGTAAGCAGCCACCAGTTTTCTCATCCTGTCAATTTCCGACCTGAAATCATCCGTCTCGTCTGCTATTTGCATGGTTGAGACCCCTTGCTCAGAAGTGCGTGACCTGACAACTATAGATTCGTTATTATCAAAGAAATTTTCACTTCGAGGCGGACTCAGCATCTGTTTACGTGCTTGTTCGGCTTAAAGGAAGTCCCGACATCTTTGGCTGAGTACTCTATAGAGAACGTTTATTTGCTATCTTTCCTCATGAACCGACTGCCGAAACTCGCGGATGACGACCTTCACTTCTAAGAAGAGCTGCTGTAGGATTGTCTTGAGTTTGCTAGAAGTCCTTTCCTTATTCTTTACTGGTATTGATCTCATGGTTTCTTCCACTGGATTTTCTTGCAGTGAGTTGGGGCACTCCTCCACAGTGTAGATCCTTTCGTACTTGTTTGGTCGAGCGTTGTAGGCCAGTCCCTATCGATACTCACTGCCTCCGCTATTGTAATGCACGAAGTGGTCGCTTTGATATAAAGGTCGAGACTCTTACAAAGGCTCTTCCTCTCGATGACGGTCGGGGTAGTCTGCGACATAATCATCCTCAGCTTTTAGAATCTTCAGCACGTTTTCGAAGTCATCCTAATGCTCTAATGCATGCACTTCTGAATGGTTCGACTGGGTGTCTGCACGCTCTTATTACTCGGGTCGACCAGGTTCAGGGCCGATGGAGCGCTGGGTATGAGGAACCACAAGCTTATGGTGAATCAGCGAATTGTACACTATTCCCTTTCTATCAAGCTTGGGCCCTGTGGATTTACGCAGCTCAGCCTATGATAGATGCCCTTCCTTGACGTAGCCAATAGCCTTCCAGAGCTGATGCTTACTGCGTGAGCCGTCTGACTTTTCCATTTACCAAGATTATTGGTTAGGTTATAAATTAGTTGAGCGATCATCCGGGTAGTGCTGGTCAAGCTCATACAAAATGATGGTATTTGAGTTCGAAGGATAATCTTCATTGCGATAACAGCAGCGACGCAGTCGACCAGTCAACAAACATCGTGAATATAGTGGCATGCCTCATACATTTAAATGTCGTGCGGGAGTATCACAATAGTTGGTAGCGGTACTTTTTGTTCCTGATCATATCCAGTTTGGTCTCGTTTTCGACTTTGAGTCGATGGGTGTTGCTGACGTTGTCCTCCACGGTATCGGTCTTCCAGATGTTCTCTATCTCACGTAGCTTGTCTGAAGGAACCAGATCCTTGTCGTCCTCCACAATCAAACCTGCACCAAACCATACATAGCCCTGGTAGAAAGAGTTGGTACACCCAATATTTTCGTCGGAGGCTGCTTCTCCCACCACGATCTTGTTCACGTTAACCCAGTATAGTTGAACATTCTGGTCTGGCTTCAGCGTATCCAATGTCTTCTTCGCTGCCGAATATGATAGGAAGGTGATGAGGCAGAAGCAGTTGCAATTGAAACGAGCTGATTCGTCCCATTGTTCCTTAGTAGCCTCGTGGTTAAACGATTGGTCGGTGTAAAATCTCACCTCGATGATCCTGCTGCTATTAGCAAATAGGCTCTTGACCATCTCTACGTTGTAGGGAACGCCGATCGCCAACAACGACTTGTTTAGGTTCTTTCCTGAAGGAGCGACAATCTACGGTAGAACACTTTCAATACCTGCTTGGCCAGATTCAGAATGAGATTGTCATACTTCTCCAGATCTCCACGGTAGGTTATTCGATGGCCCTCAAGGAAACTCACAGCTTAGCGAGTCTTACCAGTCTGGTGTAACACAGCAGCGAGGTCCTTGATGGCTGAGTCCACTTTATCGCCATTGCTAATGGCTAGCCTGTAGTACTCGATGGCTTTGGATAGGTTGCGCTCGACGTACTCGAAGCGCTTAGCTTCGTTGTAGTACCCGTTTGGAGGTGCCATGACGGCACGGAGCTCAAGCCGTCGAGCTTTTTGTTGCCCGTTGCTCATAAATTAGTCATCGCTTTCGCGCTCGTTAGAGCTTGACTAGTTCACAGCAAAATTCGAAATAATGCCGGATGCCGAACACTTCAGCTTCTAGTTGATACGTTCCAGTAGTTCACGTACGGCATCGTCACTGAGCAGCCTTTTCATCGTCGAAGTTCGAAGTGCCTAAATAGGACAGTTCTTACCTGCTGCTCATCGGATCCGAGTCGTGAAAGGTCAAGAAATGTCGTTGCCATGCAGTCTACCGGTGTGTTGCAAATTGTACAATTAATAAACTTATCGCCCAAGCTAGCAGGCTATGAACACGGTGGAATAGATAATCATTAAGGGGGTGCGTGCTAAGGGTAGTCTCAAGCTCACTGAGTCGTCTCGGCGTCTGCTTCGGATGTCATGTGGTACAATTATTGGGTTAACACAGGCAAGACTGTCTTCAAGTCAAAGCCCGTAGCTATGATGGATGAATACTCACTTGAATTTCAGGAGGTGGGCATGCATCTCACGAAAGAACATGCAGACTAGTCAATTATGCTGGAAATCTCGGAACGTCATGAGTTTGGAAGTCTGAAGTAGTATGAGCTGGAGTTGCACGGTAGCCTACCAACATCCAGTATCAAGCCATTCAAAGGCGATTGCATTGAGGTCGATCTCTGCGATATCCACGATCAGGTACGATTGCACCCGTAACAAAGAAAGTCGGTATCGCTGTGCTCGTCGTCGATCTGTTTCAGAAGCATCGCGGCTTTAGTGAGAAGATCAATAACGAAACTGCTCCTGAGAAGCAGAGGAGATCACCCTCACCGACTGCCGACAACTTCATCCGGCATATACTCACACAGAATCTGCTATCGAATAAGCTGATGACAATCAATTGGGTGATACTGCACAACAGCTTCTAGGACGGCTAGATCCAGGGGATGGAGTGCTTCCTCATGGTACGATACGGCAAGCTACGGAATTACACCCGGCCTATAAAAAAGTTCAAGGAGTAGATCCAGTGGAACGACTACCTAGAATTTCTCATGTAAGTTTCAACTAACCAAGTGATAGCAACTTGCGGTACGAGTTTTTCCTGATGTACGTCAGCGACACCAAAGACGTGGTATGCCGCGCAAAAGGCTAGATCAAGTATATTGTGTTTGATAAGACCATACAATCGCACTCTGTGCCCCTCAGTGACAGACAAAATCAACCTTACGGCACTCTCCAGATCAAATTTGCTGAGATCTTGGCTAACGATACGAAGGGATCAGCTAAACCCGACAAGAAGATCAAATAAGTGCAAGACAAGATTACCTTGGCAATCGACGAATACAACAAATCGACATTTGACGGTAAGTACCAAGGGCACATCCTATCGCCCAACCTTCGCTACGAGTAGCTCAAACAATTGGAGTAAGAGTAAAGGCAGAGGCCACTAAACCCTGAGGAGATGTTAATCCGTGAAGAAAACCGTCGGTTCGTCGAGTTCCTACAGAAAGAACTGATTAAGTTTGACCGATAGATGGAAAAGCAATAGAAGAACAAGAAAAAGGTTCATTTCCTCCCGCTTATTCCAAGCCCTATCAACGGTGCAATGAGCACCCGCAATAGTCACAGAACTGATGAGGTGCATCATTCCAGCGTGGTGGCCCTCCCGAAGATATGAGCATGCCATATCGTGGCGTACTGTTAAGATGTGATACTGGCTTGTCAGTGGGCTATTTTAAACGAGTATACCAATGTTTCGGAAGAGGGCGGCACCAAGGAAGGCCGTTAACCTCAACGACTAGCTCACTGAAATTTAATGCAGCAAGCAGCCAGAACAGTTAGAACAAATGCGGAGCACGACAACCAAGGGAAGAGTTGATCATCTGGTCCAACCCAACGCATAGTCTGAAAGAATACAGTCGGCATGTTTGGACAGCATGTTCATTGAAGAGCAGTAGCTTCCGAGCACGCGCACTACTACATACCTGGAGTAACTGAGACAGGAGAATCTCCTGCAGCAGAAGCAACCGCAGCCTGAACAAAAGTAGAACCTTTCGGTCGTCGAAGAGGAACCTTCAGAGCCGTAACAATCAGAGTCATCTGTGCAGTTCCAGCCGAAACAAGCCCAACCAGACCGCTTGATAGTGGTGGAGGAGGATGAAAACAATTTGGAGGTGATCAACGATATCGATGGTCCCTAAAACAGTGAGGAAGAGGAGTTCGCTGATGAGATTATCAGGAGAACATTGACTAAGAGCAACTACTCCAAACTGAATAGAAAGCCAACAGTCAGGAACTATGAGTCCAAGGAGAGGGCGCTACTTGCCAAGATATCGATCGGGTCTGTGCTCAACGATATTCACAGAGAGGAACTTCTAAAGAAGGAGAGCTTGCTGAGAGTTGACAACAGCATAGCACATTACAGACAACAGGTCAACCACCATAGGCAACAATTGCAGGAGCATCAAGGTAAACTATAAAACAGTCGAGCGCGTTACGACTAAGTCAAGTCTATCCTACAGTTCCTGTACGATCAAGGCGATAAGGTCCGCGAGTTCTCCCTTCCATCCATTCTGCAACAGATTCGTGAGCAGGAGAAGCAGCAGCCTAAACCCTAACCAAAACTACACCCACGCCCGGAAGTGATAATCGAAGACGACTACTCAGACGAGTACAGCTGATTGCCTTCCGTTTACTTCCCCAGCGAAATATATTTTAACTTTAGAGGTAGTAGCCATGGCGCTGCAATAGCCCGTCCGATCGTTTAAGACAAGGCAGCTGAGGCCAAGCGTCTTCACTGAAGATGAATTCAACCACTCGGAGTCGGACAAACGCAGTTTCTACAGCTAGGCCAACTTCAATCCCGAGAAGAAAGTGTACAACTTCGAGGAGAAGCAAGAGGACTATTTGGAGGAAGATGCCAACGTTCCAGTTAAAGTTGGTAGGCAGAGTTTAGTTCTTAAGCCGGTGGGTAGTAGTAATAGAACCCAACTATCACCCTTTGCGAAGACGGCAGGCATTTACAATCGACATAGCGACCAAGAACTTACGGTAAAGAAGCAGCCATACGATATCATTGCCATATCAAAACCCATGGTAAGCTCGTAAAGGGGTGGGCTTGACTATTAGACGCTGTACAAGAAAATCAAACTAACGCCGATGATGGAGGAGCCTGAGTCGGACAGCAACACCCTGGAGCCACTCGATGGGAAATCTTTATCTCAGCACCCACCATGGAGCCATATGAGTGAGCACACCAGCGAGGTAAGTTATTTCCCGCAGAGTGAACCCAGAAACCTGCACCACTAAGAACTATCAACGATCCAGCAAATAAAGAAGGTGGGCCGGATCACCAACAGCGACAAGGTATTTCAACCACAGATAACCGTAAACGAATCGACGCAGAAGAAGATGGTGGATGAATAACTGCAGACAAGCTTTCAATAAGTTACGAAGGATTTTAGTGAATGCGACGAAACGAACTTCCTCAAGGGCATTAAAAACGAGATGAAGGAGTCCCAGCTGAAGCAGCTAAGTGGCAGCACTGAACCAACCACCAGTGTATTCGAGAGTGTACTGGTAAATAACCATCTAAAACCGCGACCAATGCACCACAACCGTGAGGTTCCTTAGCCAATTGATAGTCGAGGTGACTAGGAGGACGAACGACCTGATCTTTAACTCAACCTACAGGTGCCCAACAACCACTAGTTGAAGCCTACCGACGAGCCATAACTACACCAGCAGAATTTGTTAGCAGCCAAATCATCAAACAACCAATCCTTCGATCTGCCCCTCTACCTGCAGCTGTACTACTGCCTGAGGAGCATTCAAAACAACCTTCGCAATGGCAACATGCTCAAATCATTGAAGAGTTATCTGGAGCTGATAGCCACCGGCAGGGTGGATAACATCGACTATCTGCGTATTCCGTTGCATAAGAAGAAGACCATAAAGATGTCAATGCTTTACGAGCGGGTCGCAGTGGTGGTGCTTGCCTTCAGTTACGCCGCCGAGAAGCTGGAGGAATGTCACAGATACCTCTCCAACCTAATGCGCTACGTGCTTCACAACTACCTCACCAACCTAAAGATCCTGACGCACGAACAAAGTAACGAGCATTATCCACAGCTCAGCCATGAGCAAAGAGAGGTTTGGTCACTTTCCAACAAATAGTCGCTTAATAAGTGCTTCGAAATGATGAAAGACAACAATGAGATACTGCTTGAAACTATCTTCAAACTGTCCAAGCATGATAGCCTCTTCTATGAGAACCTTAGGAAGTTGCTCAAGAACAGTGGCAGATTCACTATCGAACAGACATTCTACTTCGTTCTCGAGTACTTTGCCTTCTTCCTCAATCTCTGCGAGCTTGAAGGAAAGGTGCCGTTCCTAGCGGTATCGCCCAACCCGTACCTCACCCAGCAACAAACCGAGAGGTACACTCTCATCATAGATGTCATTCAAATCATGTGTAGCTCACGCAAGCAGGAGCTGTTCAGGCCATACTCTCAGTACTTCCTCGATGAATTGTCTGAGCACTACGAAATAGTTGCATTTTCAGCTATTTTCCCAAATCAAATGGCGAAGACTCTCGACCATTTGGATAGAAAGAAACGAGTGGAGCACCGGCTGTTTCGTCACCACACTATCAAGGTAGCGAATTTATTGAATTCAGAGCAATGGGCACTATATCAAAGACGTTAAAAGGTTGGGCCGAGACCTCTCTCGAGTGATTCTATTGGAAAGTGGAGAACCCAGCCCACCAAGCATTGAGAATACGATTACAATCAAGCATTGGTCGGGCAATAGTCGCGATACTGCTCTTGCAGAACTGTGCCCTATTCTGGCGATGATAGCAATGCGCAGGATGGATGCCCGGGAGGCAGTTGCCAAGTACAAGACACAACTCTAAGCGAACTAACGCAGTGGAGTGAAATATCTCAACTACGGTATGAACCTAGTTTGAGATCTTTCTTTGGTTGCACGCTCGTCCGCAGCCAAGCAGTTCATCCTAATCGAAGGCGTTTGAAATTAATTATATGGTTGAGCAAATATTGATGGGATTATTCGGGACAGCAATTGAACGGGTCAAATGGCGAGTTAACGGTTGGTCTCATCTGGATAGCTTGGATGTAGTGGTTGAGCGGATGGTTGGTAGAGCCCAATTTGAGACATACCTAGCGATTTGGTAGGTGTCTTGCACATGGGACGGGTATTATCATCGATCCTTGAACTTTGATAGGGTTCGGGTCATTGATGCCATCGTTCAATAGCTCATCAGCGACATGAGAGAGCAGGAAGGCATAAACACAAGAGGCGCGTCCTTTGGAAAGATAGTTAATGGTAAAATGCAAAACTTGTCGCTGCTACACCTTAGGACAACTGGAGAACCGCCCAAAGACCTAATGACGGCTGTTCGCCTCATTCCAGTTAAATGCATACCAAGCCATTCGAGAGGTTGATTTCATGTGAGTTTACAAGGCGGCATCATCGTTGGATTTCAGTGCCTGACTGTAGGGGCTAGCTGTTTCGATCTGTTTTCTTTGAGCGGTCTGCTTTGATAAGCAAGGCATATGGCCAGCTCTTTGACATTCGTTTAATTAAAAATCACGAGAGTGTGAATCATTGAGGCGATGCCCTTGCCGTCGAGCATACGCCCATGTTGGAGGCGGTATCCTGTTCAGGCCACTCTGACTCGATCGAAGGTGGGAATTCGAAAAGACTGCGAGGATGAAAATCTGCCCAGGGAAAGTATCGGAGAAGTCAAGATTATGTCAATTTTATTGCTCAAAAGCAGTCAAGAACAAGCCTACAGTAATAATCTGATCAATGTAGACGAACCCCTATGGGTTACCAACCCCTTGCAGTCCGAAAACCACTGAAAAATCGCAAGCCTAAGAATAATATTTAAACAGAGAACCGTCGAACCCCTTTGATAATTAATATTCAAGAGTTATTATGGCCACCAAGCTTCCGTAAGAACGCCTCGTCATCTTTTCTCCAGCAGAGCAGAAGGATGCGTATGTGGACAACTACCAAACGGCCTTCCGGATCGATGACTTTCAAGCTTCTTATACCAATCGTATCAGCACTGAACCACTTTCCCCCATGCTCAATCAAACTGGCACTGTGGAAATCGAGCAGGACATTAGGCATCGTGAAGGGAAGCTTCATAAGACCACAAGACTTAGAGTTGGTGATCAAATCATCCTAATCAACGATATCTTCGAGTATACTGACCAACAGCCCTCAAGAATAAAGGCTGTCGGACAGTTTATTGACATTACTGAGGGTAAGAAAGGACATACACAGGGAAGATCTGGCGTTGAACGACGTGGTCGATGTGCTATCTCAAAGAAAGTCGTCCAACACTTTGTCGAATGGCTGAGGAAAAATACCCAGTCTGCACTAAAAAGAATGTTCCATGCACATCGAAGAGAGTTGAACCACCTGCTGGCGATGGAGGATGTTAACTTTAACCATTTGGAAGGACACTTGGTGAATAGAGAATTCCGAAGAGTTCTGCTGGAATTCTTACGTGGATTCAACATATCCTGGCAAATGAACCTCACTGCGACGACCCCTATTGCGTAGGTAGAGTAGATCATCCGTTAGTTGATTGCCAAGGTTTAGTTACGATTCCCCAACAGGCTGTAGTGACATATACACACACTATGGGGTCATTGATGATTTGAGGAATATAACTTTAAAGCAAATGGTCAATGGGGGGTTATGTGGTGAGAACACTCCTTGTATTTCAAACGATGTCTTCTTGATCGCATTATTTGCCATCATTCTCGTAAGTTTCTTATTCTTCATCAATTTATCCGCAGTCCAGACCATCAACAGACTTATAAAGTTAGCGCAGCTACTGACCGTCCACTTACTCATCGAAGATAAGCTCGAATTTCAAGTTATCGAGTGCATTATCCGGCGCCAAATGCTTTTGGGTGTTTGGGTAGTGTGCAACTGGGGGAAACAATACGTCCAGCGATAGCCTGAAGGCGTGTTCGACCATGGTGGGGATGATACGACCCAGTAGCCCCGAAGAAATTTCAAGACAGGGGTTTGTGTTGATCTCGATCAGCCAAACATTGAATTCCTGATCAATCATGAAATCGAGTCCAAACACCTCGAAGTTGTGCTGAAGGCGTCTAGGGTCCATCCTAAGATAGGCGGAACGAACCGCGTCTCGTGCAACCTCCCGCATTTTCGGGTAGATGGAATCATAAAAACTCAGTTTACGGTCGGGCATAGTCTGGTCGAGGTAGCGCTGGAATTCGGCATAAGAGATTTTATTGCCTTCCTCGTAGCGACCGTAGTTGCTTCCGTACTTTTGGATCGCGTCGTTGGTGAGATGGATCATGGAATCTCCCAGATCATTGAGATTGAACTCACAGCTACTCGTACGAATATAGCCCTAGCTGTACCAATAAGCCTTCATTCTTCCATAGAGAGTCGTGATTAGCATGTAGTGCCTCAAGTCAAACTTCCTACGATGGTACAGTAGTGGTCGATCGAGGTAAGCTTGGACAATATAGGTCTTGTCGTTGCCGTTTGGATGCTTATCCTTACTCTTCAGGATCTTGTTCAGCTCGTAGAGCTCGTCAATAACAGTTATTCCATTACCTCGGTTACTGATTTCTCCTGGTTTGACTATCCAAATATTACGTGGTCTTCGTGGCGGTTTCTTTTGTTTGGAACGACCACGGCGCTCATCATCTTCTTCAGACTCATAGGCCTTGACCATCTGCTCACGCTTCTTGAAGTACTTAACGAAATTTTTATATTCCTTATCGTCCAGTCCCTTCTTTATATGGAAGGTGAGCGGTAAATGGTCAAATACGTCCTGACCGATGAGCCCGTAGTACTGACGAAGGTTGTAGAACATCGCTTTCTTGTTGCCGATGTAGTAGTTGCATTCAAGATGGTTATGCACCACATATGCCGAGGCATTACCTATTGGTAGCAGCTTTTTTTCGATAAATTTAACTCTGTAGTCCATATCCTCCAGCCGGTGGGGCTCTAGTTGCATCTTGTCAAATGCTTCCATTAACTTGCGATCGCGGCTGTTGAAGATTTTGTCATGACCTTTTGGAAGTTCAGGCTTAAGCTTTGACCGGGATTGTTGGTTGGCAGGCGGCTGGCTCTTCTTTTTCTTTGATAATCTGGGCGATTTTTCTTGTTCGTCCAGACAATAGTCAAGCTCACAGGGCTTTTCCCGTTCGAAGCAGCTGTTAACTTTGAGCTGTGTCCACACAAAGTGGCAGTTCTTGGAATCATCATCAAAACTCCACCAAAAACGACGCTTGAGCAAACTTCGAATGAGCAGACTGTTATTACCCTTCCCAACATACGCTTTAAACTTGTAGTCACTCTTGTGGTAGTTCAGATCATCCTTGAGGATCAGCGGATCAAACCGGTTATGAGCAAAGTTGACCTTGAAAATGAAATCCCTGTAGGTGCTGATCTTGTGTTCGTAGACAGTCATCTATCTTTCCTTCTGCAGATAGTTTTTTGGTTTTGGTAGTGGCCGGCCCGGCTTTTTCACTTGGCTGTCACAATTTGGGAGCTACTGTGGTTCCGTATCGTTTAAAGCCTACTCGTCAAGTTCCTTAACTATTGATGGGTCTTGGTCTATTGTCTTTTCGTCTAATAGTTGCCGATCATCACTGCCATTCAACAGTTCCTGCTCACTTTAGTTAAGCCCTCCATCGAGTCGAGGTCCCTGTTGCATAGTGAGCCGTTTGGTTGGTGTGGATGGCTTCCTCTCATCCTTGCTCTTCCGACTTTCCTGGTTGAGTTTGATTCTGTTCTGTTGCACTCGAAGCTATTTGAGCTGCATTAACCTCTCGTATTCATAGAACGTTTGAATTAGCTTCTCATTCTCTTAGTATCGCTGAGTCGTAGGATAACTAATTCGCTTACGCCTAACGGCCATGGGTAATTATTGGCTCATCTTCCTATCGAACCCTTGCGAGATGTTTACGTCCAGATAGTTATTGCGGATGTAGTCATTATAGCAGATTGTGGTTGAGGTGATGTCGTCAGCGTTGGTCACTTAGCTGGAAGGCAACAATCTTGGAAATTGTTGAACTGCATCTTTTCGCTGAGAAATATCAGGAAGTTTCAGAAGACTCTCTCGACCGTCCTTACTTTAGCGGATGGTCTCCCTCTCCTTCGACTCACGAGCTTCTTTGGCTTCTTTGGTTTCCTTGGCATCATTTACTTCACGTTAGAAGTCGATAAGCCTAACGATACTCTTCTTCTGTCCTTTAAGCATTGTTTTCTAAGGCTTGAGCAATACCTTCTTGTTGCTGATGGATATCTGCACTGATTCATAGACTATCTTCATGATGCTCTGCTTCTTGTCCTCAATGATACTCTCGATGTCAATGTTCGACAGCTTCGGATCACTAATCTTCTCTGCATTGCTTAGCGTTGTTACTTTTCTGGGAGCGGAGACTACTGAAGTTGCTGCCGTTGAAGCCTGAAGGAAAGATCTCCTCGTTGACAGGCTCGTCGATGTCAATTGTCAGGGTTTTGTTCTACGAGATTGGTAGTGCGTTCTGCGCTCTTTTATGCTCAGGAGGCACCTCTTCGCCTTTGGAACGAGAACGGTGGTGCCCTGCGAGGGGTGCCTCTGCGAGCATCCTCAGGTGGTTCTTCTTGATGAAGTTCAAGTAGTCGTTATTGAGGGTATCGCGCGAGGGTTTGGACAGGCGCTTCATAGCGAAGCAGTCGTAATTATATTACGTTTATTCGTAAGGTGTGCTAAATTAACGAGGC
>ERZ724508.1295-NODE-1295-length-15303-cov-6.194780_pt1 | contig 15303 bp, 18 predicted proteins | sample MGYA00376041_ERZ724508 | MGnify/ENA primary metagenome ERZ724508 (study PRJEB28724, sample SAMN07190887) | wastewater metagenome | isolation source: effluent of sewage treatment plant in Hong Hong | place: USA: Christiansburg, Virginia | collected 2016-03-01 ...
TTCCTCCCTCCTTCGCTCCCTTTGACGCATCCACCTTCTTTGCGTTACAGTATTTATTATGTACGCCAGAGCCAATCTCAGCGCAAATCGGCTCATCGACCGAAAAATGCGTATTCGTACCCTTGAGGTGGAAAAGAAAAGACTTTCACACTACTAGAGGCATACAGCACCGTCTCATACTCTTCTCTAATCACCCACCGTCAAGAGGCTAAGCAAACTCGTAACTCCGATATGTAACTTAGAAGCGTAGCACTATCGAGTAGGTGAAGAACACTGAAATCGAAAGATCGAACCGTATTCTCCTGGAAAAAATCAGTACTATCGCCAACGGCAAAGGACAGTATAATTTTGATGGCAGAGCACGTCGACTGAGCGAGTACTATCGAAAGCGTAGCAAGGATAGAACGGCAACGTAAAATTCGAAGGACACGAAACAGCTCAGGATTATTGAGAGCCTCTATCCATCACCGAACCATAGCCGACAGGGAAGCCCAGATAATCACACCCGCAAACCACATATTTCTTTCAAGGATCTCAACGATAGGAAGTACATGGTACATCGCAACAGTCGGAACCTACGTGGAAAGTAGCGACTACTATCACCGCTTCCATAGTCCAACAAACAGGTGCTCTACCGAGGCGAGAGAACCTTCGATGTTAAGGCCTATCTGATCGAAGCATACCTCCAAGCAGGAAAGTTTGTGTTCCGAGCGGAGTAGAAGCATGGATAGTTGGTGAAGTACATGTACATGGACTAACAGGACTATCGGCGTCTTCGGAAGGAGTACTTGCCCAACGGCATTCTTTCGCTGTTTCAATACATCCGTATCGATGATGTTGTGGAACTACACGGGATGAACAAAATGCTCCAGACCTCAACTATACTTGAACTGCCAAGTAAGGAGGCTGGCTCGACTGCCCATCGCTATAATAAATGACAACCAATTCTCAAAAGAAAGGCCATCATATGATTGTTCATGCAACAACTCATCGTCATCAATCTTCGTCGGAGGACTCCGAAGGGCTGGCCTCATCTACCTTGGCTTCGAATTTGTTGCCGAAAGACGAAGTCTTAGACTCTTCGAAGGGAGCTCGGTAAGTCGAGGCAGCGCGACGGATCATCTTTGCTTCAGCTTCCAAGTCTCCGACTATCTTTTCCACTTCTGGAACGCAGGTTATGGGTATCTCCACTGTCTGTATGGTTGTATTCAGCTTGATTCGTACCAGCCCCTTGACCACTCTTCGAACGTTGCCTAAAATCAGACGATATTTACCTTGAACACCCTTGTAGTATCCTGACCTAATCGTCACGATCTTCCCGATTAGCTGCTTCTCATGTTCCCTTTCCTCCTGAGTCTGACGAATAACTCCTAAGTTGGCACCCGTTGTGACGAGTCTCAACTTATTCACTGGTAGAACTTGAATTCCCTCATCAACAAAGTCCTTGTTGAACACAAATACTGTAGACTGGTGAATTCTTTTCACGTCGCAGATCTTGCCCTTGAACTTTCCTGCAACAAGCTGTACACTTGATCCTACGAGAATCTTTTCGTTAAAGGCATTGATAGTGAAGTGACTTTCGGACTTTTTAACAGTCTCATCAAGTTCCAGAGGGGTGACGCACTCGATCTTACCATGCTGGGACAAAAGCTTGATAATCGTCCAATCCCAACTTAACACCATTCCAACGCCATTCTGGTATCGAACCAGGTCATACTTGTGGAGTTACATTGTCGGAGGGTGTAGACCTATTCCCAGAAGTCGATGGGTCAGCAGCTTAGTTAGTACTGTCAGCTGATTGTCATTTTTGGTGAGAATAGTTGTGTGTCTATCTGCAACATCAACAACAACACCCTCCTTCCCTACGTCCAGACCACTTCCTACCAATACTTGATCACCTTTCTTGAATACAGGACAGATATTTGAGAGGTGCTCAGTCACCTCTGCAACGAACTTTCCATGAAAAAAACTGTCGAATGTTACCATGTCGTCTTGTATTCGTTTCACTCGACCGGTGAGTCCCATTCCGTCTCCAGTAAGACATTTCACTAACTGACCTTCTCTTACGGATGCCTTCACTAACAAGTTTGACTGCTCCTTCTCAACGAACTCTTGGATGCTGGTATTTTACTGGAAGTAGGATATCTCCTTGGGTGTCAACGCACCAATGTCCTCCGTGATATCCTCGAGACGATATTTCAGCAGAACAAACCCTTTGTGACTGAAACGAAAATATGGCTTGAGAATGTCGATTGATAGCTGGTCGGTGATGAGGTCTTTGGATGGCCTTTGCTCCCAACCGATCTTTTTCAGATAGTCTGGAGGTGTTGGTATTGATATATTGACTTCTGTGGAGCCTGATCTTTTGACTTACTCCTTGGTCTTTGTCAAATCCAAGCTAATTCTTGGCACTAGTGCGAGTTGTAGATTGTTCTTCCCTGTTCTCGTAACTCTCCCCAAGTCTCCTTCGTAAAGTCCGACTTTAACTCGAACATAATTGCCCTTTTTGATGCCGCAAAGTTGGAACTTGGGTCGAACGAGAATCTTCGCGTATTCCTCACCTTGGATAGGGGCAAGAGTGCTGAGCATGATACCCATTGTTCCTTTGAGTCCCGAGCAAACCTTATCGACAGAAAACCCTTCCACAAAGATGTAGTGTTCATACTTCTCCTTCAAGTAAAACACAGAAGTGATTCCAGATTGGGTCTTAACTACTCCCTTGGATACTCTCTTCACAAACTTTGAAAGGAGCTCGAGGCAAATCTCTGCTTGCTTTTTTCCTTTGACCTTGACCGAATAGATTCTTGGGTCCCCTGTACCTGGAAACTGAATGTTTGCGTCCACTTCTCGGTATTGTCGTTCCTCAAACATTTGGTTGATCTCTTCTTCAGTCTTATCCTGAAATTGGGCTAGCCAGTGAGATTGCTCCCGCTTGAGGATAGATGATACTAAGTAAATCAAATGGCATACTTTATTCTTTGGGCTGAATCTTCGGCAAAGAATCCGGTAGCTATTCGTCGTAGTCTTTTACCTCTTCCTTTGACTACTCTTCACTGGAAGCTTCTTTAGCCTCATCCTAGAAGTAGTCCATCTTCACCGCCTTGCGAGCCTTTGCCTTCTTGGCCTTTTTAGCAGGCTTCTTTTTTTGCCGAGGCTTCTCAAACCGGCTTGGTGCATCTTCGTCGATTCTCTCCTTCTTGACCACTTCGACCTTGACACTTGGCTACTCAGGCTCCTTCCTCTCTTACTCTTCACTGCTCGACAAGAGATCTTCAGACTCCGACTCCTTGATCGTCTGGTGTTGCATCTGCTAACCTAATTGCTTGATTATTGACAGTGGGAGGAGCCCTCGACATTTAGAGCCCTCGTTGACTTAGTTATATTATGTGGGCTGGACCAAAGAGCCTTGCTGTGCAAGTAAAGCATCTAACCCACGAACTACAACAATAAAACAGTGAGATGCAGGATCTACTTCAGCGGATTCTCAGAACCAGGCAAAAGAAAAATAAGCAGAACATGACTTCAATTATTGACAGTCACGAAAGCCCAAACAGAAAAACTAAGGATCGGAGGACTGTTAGTCGTACTCATCACAGCCGATCCGCAACTCCCAAACAACTACGAACTCCCTTAAGACCTCGTCTTCCATGTAGAAGTTGTTCGAAGCAATCGCTGAAGAATCAAATGGCACTGACCCCTAAGCTAAAACCACCAGCAAAAAAGACATCGCAAGTAGAGACCCGTCTTACCAAGCTTGCCAAACTTTCTCAGGCACGTTTACCAAGAGTTCCGCGAAGTTTTTTAATTCAAAGTAGGAGCCAAGTTCTGAGCTTCTATCAATAAAACTGACGATTTTGGGTAACAAACCATGCTCAGCTCAGTCATCAGCCTCGGCAATCTTCTTGATTTCACCCAGTATCTCGTCTAACCGTCTCATAAGCTCAGGCTCAACCTCATTTTTGAGTTGCTCCTCCGTAATAGTATAGAAGGGACGCACCTCACGCTTGGTTTCGTGTTCCTTCAGTGCTCGGTAGATACGGTCACCAGTGAATTCCTCGACATCTTCGGGTTTCATATCCTTCAATTTTTCAATGAGGATGCTGTACTTTAGCTCGCGCTTGAGGAAATCGTCCTTTGCCTTCTTGTGCTCCTCTCGGAGCTCCACGAATTTCTCAATCACCTTCTGAAGAATATGATTGGCTGTCGCGCGATTCTGTCCTTTCTTGGTTAGTTTACGCTTCGAGAGCTCCTCAATACTAATCATAGTGGCGTGGTTTTTATGTGCTTCTTTACAGTCACAGCTGCTGCTGTCACACAGATATGGATATGATTTGCACCCATCGCTCAAGCATGCCCTATTCACTCTTCCTTTGCTGCTCGGATTGCTGCCGTGACATTGTACGTTCTTGGGGATGATGGAGGGACGGTCCTCATAGGGTTCATCAATCCTCTCTTCCTCTATCATCGATAAATTGTATATTGTTTGTTGCGGGAGCGCGGTTGCTTATAAACCATACGCTACCAATAGAGAATGGTACGGCAATACATCACAGAAATGATCAGCAAGCCTTCGAACGTTGAACTAGTAGATGAATAGTTAGCTTAATAGCCGAGAAACTGGGCAAGAGAAGGACCACCGAGAGATAGCGGGTGAAGATTCCAAAGCTGACCCTAGACCCTAGAGTATAGTGACCAGAGGCCAGAGGCAATAGACTCCGAGTAGCCCTCCTAGCTAAATTCATCCGTCATCAGATATCTCCATCAATTCTTGCGGTAGACGCGAGGCGAGCGGGACCTTGAGCGAGACACCCTTCTTCGGTCATCTCTTCGGCGTTCGTCCGAGCGGCTGCGTGAATAGCGACGACGATCGCGATCTGTCTAGCGATAGTTTATACCTCCGCGACGATAGTGGTCGCTGCTGCGACTGCGGCTCCGGCTACGACTGCGCCTTCGACGATCACGGTCGCGATCACGGGAATTGCTCCTTCTACGGTCGTTTCGGTCATCGCGGAAGTCACGACCTCTGCCTCGCTGCTCACAGTCTCGAGCGAAATGTCCGTCCCTGCCACAGATGTAGCACCCCTCAGTATTGCGAGGCGCGAGCTCTTTTCTTCCGCCTCGACCCAATTAAATCTTGATCTCCTTGCCTTTGAAGGTGCATCCGCGCAAACTTAATATCTCACCAAATGTACTTTTGCACAGCCTTTTCAGCATCCTCATAGACCTTGAACTGAACGAAGGCATAGGTATGATCACTGCCAGCGCGACTCTTCACGATGATGTCGCTGATCTCTCCATACTTCTCACACATGTTCTGAAGCTCCTTCTTCACTTCTTCTTCAGGGATCTGTGATGGTCGACTCAGGTACCGAAGCATCGATGTTGCCTGCGTAGAGCTTTGGAATCGGCTCGTTCGGTCGACGACGATAGCGGTCCTCGGAGCGGCTACGATCACGGCTATACCTTGACATCAGAGGTTTATAATAGAGTTGAGGCTGTGGATGAACTTATAGCAGTCCGAAGAACGAATTGGTTGGTTAATTTGGCGCACAATAGAGATCATAACTGGTTGAACTTGTCAGCAGCCGATTTGAGTCCTTCTTGTGGATGCTCAAGAATTTCGTTAAGAATGTGCGCTGCGAACAGATCTTTTGTGGTGACCGTAGCCTTGTTGTTATGGGTCGTTGCAAGGTCGAACACCAGCCGATTGTAGACATTGAACACTGTTGGATAGTACTTCAGACTGGAGAACGTAGAAGTCAGCAGATTGAAGTACCTAAACGCTTCCTTGAAATCATTAAACTGCATTTCTCTGCGTAGTGTCTCTCCTTGAGCACTGGCTACGAACTTGAAGCCTTTGGGCAGGTTACTATCCTTGATTCCTGTGAGTGGTGTTCCCTTATAACCCGCGAGCACAGTGGGCAGTTCAGCGAGTTTGATGTTGCGCAGTAGCGATTTCCTGACAATTTGTTCCATTCATTATAGTGAAAGCTGCGAGAAGCATAACACAGTAATTGTCAGGCGATCATGAAGTTATAAGAATCATCTGATCATCATGCCTCACCTATAATCTTTGATTCACCAATATGCGCAAAGGAAACGGCGGCAAGAGGAACGCCGATAACTATAGGGATGCTGGCTACAAGAAGACGATTCTCACCAACGCAGATGAGTACTACAAAGAGTTCAAGAACGATGCAGGCGTGAAGTTTGTTGAAAATAAAAGTCCCATAGCCAAGGGGCTGTCAGTGTTTGATGTATCACTCAGTGCAAAGGGACCCGTTGAGGACCGTGTCTACTCTGACTATGGATTCTACCGAGAAAATATTCGCAGAGGAAACACCCTCGCCACATTTGAAGAAAAGACTTACTGGCTGAGGAAGGGACTGAAGAAGTTCTTCGACATAGATATCACAATGGTGCGAGGTGAGAAGAAGGGAGACAATGAGCACTTCGCCACATTTAGGGAGCTGGAGAATGCTCTGTCATGGAATAGTAGTTTGGAAGCTGAGGAAGATCGAGCCCAAGTCTTGGTGTACAAGCTTCTTAAGGCAAACGGTGAGAATGCACAGGTATCTTACTTCCGTGAAGTCGGTTGCTGGTACAGTTCAATGTTTACTCAGGGTCATCGCCTCCAAGAATGTCTGTGTGTTAGCACGCAACAAAGACGACTTGAAGCAATACACATAGGAAAGGTACCATTTCGCCAAGCTGATTGCTCTCACGTGGTTTGATATCATCGAAAAGAACACCTATAGCAAAGAACAGCTAACTGCTCTCAAAAACTACATGAACAATGTCACGCTCATCGGCGAGTATTGCGGTAGCTTAGTATTTTATGCAGGCAATCCAGAATACCAGCATATCGTCAAGTACACGTAGACTACCATTCTATTCTATGCTCTCGTTGAGAAGGAGGGGCGAGATTCATGCATCCCTCTCCAAGAGGCTTCCCGGTTCTTCAAGGAATTCAACATCCCGACTGTCAGTGGTATCGGTAAGGAACCGGATGCAAAATTTAATGACTATGGCAAATTGTGCGAATATCTTGCCAAGCTGTTCGAGTTCGTTGCTGGTGGCAAGATTGAAGAGGAGGAAGAAGGCTGCGTTGTCTATTTTGTGTTGCAAGCACCCGCAAAGTTTTACCAGTCAGCTTACGAAAATAAGCTTCAAGATAGGTTCTTCATCCCCGAAAAAGCTGAACCAATGAACTTTAGGGTGGTCTCGCTCACCAAACTCAAGACTCTCGAGTACCGTATCTGGAGGAAGCTTCGTGAAAAGCTCAAGCACTTCTACTCTCACATTCATCAAAAACAGCCTGCAGATCTCAAAAAGGAATTCACTAACCTGTACGGTCGATACGAAAGGGAGACTTTCGAACTGGTTGGCGAGTGCAAGCTACAAAAGCCTCACCAATACTACTTCCTCATTGGTTTGAGAGCCTTTGAGTATGGCATCAAGTATGCCAAGAATCTCCAGGCCTTTGAGTTGGCGCTCAATGCTTACATTGACTTCCTGAACGTGCTCATGTAGTGCACAGAGAAGGGCATCGAGGCCAAACCAGAAATGACTCTGGATAAATAGTTCATCGCAAAGCTTCGAGGAGTTAACTGGGCAGAGTATAATCTCAAGGTCGAAGAGCTGTACGAGAAGACTTTGGATGAGCTGTTGCCGGAGTACAGCAAAATCAAGAAACTTAAGGGAGGACAGCCACTTCCGAAAGAGGAGAAGGGTGAGGAAGAGGAATAGGAAAAGGAATGATGTGTTTGCCCCGCGAGTCTATATTTTGGAGCTATCTTGAGATTGCGGGTAAGTTTTAGATCCGGCTCCAACTGTCACCGAGGATCAGTAGCTCAGCGGTAGAGCGTGGGATTGCAGGTCCTAAGGTCACCGGTTCAATTCCGGTCTGGTCCTATTTTTTTGTTTATGCCTTTCTACTTCCGTGCCGGATCTGGCGAAACTTAACGAGAAATATCGATGTGGAAGCTAATACTATGCTGTACTAACAAAGATGAGCCTTTTAAGTCTATACTAATTTCAAGGATTGGAAAGATTATGGGAGGCTGCCTCAATGGACAAGTACGTCGACCTCCTTCAGTGATATTAGAATCCAGAAAGGACAGGCATAAACAAATGCCAGCAGTTCAATCCCAAGAGAAGGTAGAATAGTCTCAAGAGCTTGTAGAGTCTATTGTTGTGAACCCTATTGAGCCAGCTGCCCGAGAGGAGATTGTAGAGGACTTAAAAACTTTGTCATAGATTCAATCGGCTCCTGTTTAACCCCCAAAGATGTCAAACCCACCCCCTTTTAGATAATACAAGTTGCCCACACACATCAGCGACATTCCTGAAGAAAACGAAGTTAGTGAAGGCAATGATGTAGAACTCTCGAACATGCGCAGCTTTTCGGATCTGAAGAAGGAGCTGATGTGCCCTCCAGGTGGAAAGAAGAAAAAGAAGAAGAAGAGTAATGCAAACCTCGCCAGCAACCAGACAGAGATGCCGAGCAGCTAAGTCATGGGATCAATGATAATGGAATAAGAGCAGGGAGGAGATCATTCAAGTGGGCTTGAGTCGTACATCATTCCTTCTGGGAAATCGGTTGTGCTCACAGCCGAGCAGTAACAAGCTCATGCGATGAGGGTACAAAAGCATCGAGCAGCGGAACTAACCAAGCGTGAACTTTCGAAGATTACTGAGGTCGCCAATTCTGAATATTCGATGGCTGATTCGTTGAGGATGCAGGAGTCGTTTCGTTTATCGGGTGTAAAGGGATTCAGTGATGGCAGCCGAAACAAACCAATAGAGTAATAAACGATGCAGAGTACTGTCAGGGAAGAAGACTATGCCTACACCAAACACTCGATACCAGTGATACGCCAAGCGAATAATAACCAGCCATGATTGCTCTGCTCGCCGAATATAATTTGAACATTATTGCTTGAGCAAGTCTGACATGGCCGAATACACCTACATTCTGAAGGTCGTCATGGCCGGCAGAACGCGTTGCGGCAAGAGCTCACTGATGGCACGATACTGCGACGGCACCTTCCGCGAAGATGTTTCCAGTACTATAGGTAGCGGCAAAATATACTTAGGAGTCGACTTCAAGATCAAGTTAGTTACCGCCCACGGTCAGAACCATAAACTGCAGATTTGGGACACCAGTGGAGTGGAACGGTTTCAATCGATAACTGCCAGCTATTACCGTGGCGCCAGTACTATCATTCTGGTATTTGCTCTAAACGACCGGGAGTCCTTCCAACTGCTTGATGGCTACTACCGTTTAGCACAGATGCACAATCCAGATGCAAAGTTCGCTGTGATCGGGAATAAGAGCGATGCTGCAGATCGAGTGGTACCGCCGTCACATTATCGTAGATTTCGGTCGATGAAATAAGAAACTTTGCAGAGACACGAGGTATGCAGTATTTCGAGACAAGCGCCAAGGACGGTTCAGGGGTGAACAATGCTATGCAGCGAATTGCTGAGGCGGGAGTCTAAAAGATGTTATTAGCAAACAACAGAGGCCACCGCGTTGATGAATTGATCACCCGTACGGAGCAGCTCAACCAGACCGCAACTCGAGCCTTCCGCCAACAGCGGATATAACGTAACACTGAAAGATAGGAATTCAACCGGAAGCCATCGGAGATCTCACGGTTAGAATTTTACGCTCCACTATTGGTACTATCGTTCATGCTCCTGCTAGTCGCCTTTGGAGTCATCTGAATTCTCCATGTAACGTGATCTTCATATGGTGGTGAGTTGTGGGCTGATCATTATTTCTTAATTATCGGGCCGTTGATGGAGGTAATCAAGGAGGAATCATTTGAAATCGACGTTGAGGAACTTGCAACCAAGAAGGAGGAGGATCAAAAGGATGAGGCTGCAAGGGCTCTTCATCTCAAACCTGACTACGTTCGAAAGTGCAAAATGCCATTACAAGATAAGGAGTAAATCCATTTGGTGGACAATCTAGAGAGCCAGGGCAGCCCCCAAGAGTATCTGAAGGAGCCAGTATCGACAGCAGTGTAGGAAACCCTTTCGGAGACCTCGGAGGTGGACGATGAGCATCAAACCAAACCGGCCAAGACGACCTCTGTGAGCCGCCAGAAGAAAATTCAGAAGGAGCAGCAACGCCGGTAGAAGAAATAGCAGATGCGTCGCAAGCGCAAAGAAAAAGGGCAGCTCCAACGCGATTCGTACTCCATGGCGCTCTTTAGTTTGGTGGAATCCTACTTCATCGAACAGTGATTTCATGCACACATCACCATAGTTGCAGTGTCAGGGACATATCACGTGAGTTATGGCAACAGATTCTCCGATTCGCTTGAAATTTGGAGGCCCAGGCTATTGAATGCTTCCTCCATGATGTAGAAGGAGCCACAGATCAGCAGGGTCTCAGCATCTTCCTTGCTGATTATGCACTTCAGCGTATCTTTTATGATACCTTCGTTTAGGACCCTGACTCTGTCACTAAGCTTTCCTACTGAATGGGCTGATTCCGCGAGTTTTTGAATAGACATCGCCCGAAAGTGGTTGGCTCTCACGAGGTAGAGCTTACCGTTGGCAGTAGTGAGTTCAGCGAGGCTGCTGGTACAGTCCTTCTGAGTGCTAGTGCCATAGACAACGATGCATTACCCGTTGTACTTGCTGGAGATCGATTGGACGAGCCGTCTCTTAACTAGCTGATTATGGTACCAGGGCCGGTGGGTTGTGACCGACATCAAATATGATGCGTTGAAGCTTGCTTCCAGCGAAGATGTTTGGGTGGCTGTTGCGATCAATCAATTGCATTCTGCAGGGAGCCTCAGCTTCCAATCCCCTTCTGATGGCTTCTTCAGTCAGTTTGTTTTGGAAGGTATTTGGGTAGTATCGGAGCAAAGCTGCCACCGCACTTCTCGTCAACTCGTTATTGTACTCTTGAAAGTTGCCCTTTTCAGTTTTTAGGGAGAACTCAATCGGACTGTTCTGTCTTCGAGCTTCCTCGGTAAATACCTCCAGTGGTTAGGAATCCCAGCCAACGACGACTGGTTTATTGGGTTTAATAATTCCCGCTTTTTGTTCGGCAATCTCCCGAACATTACTTCCCAAGACGTTGAGGTGATCAAGCCCAATTGAGGTGATAACACTTAGCAACGGATCCACTACGTTGGTGGAGTCATGTCGGCCCCCCAGCCCAACCTCCAGAACGACTATGTCACAATGTTGCTGGTTGAAGTAGATGAATCCCATGGCAGTTAGCATCTAAGTTCACACATCCAACTACTTCGAAGAAGGTCAATCGCAGATTGTGTTTTTGCCTCACTCGATCTACGAACTCAAATGTGCTGGCGAACTGCTACCGCGAGATTGCTGCACCACCAATCGCGATTCTCTCCGTGAAGGAAAACAGATGCGGAGAGGTGTACAAGCCGGTGCGGAACCCACTGAGTTCCAACACCTTTGCGAGTTTGGTGCATACAGATCCCTTGCCGTTGGTGCCAGCGACATGCACGAATGCCGTACTGCCACATTGTGGACTTCCCAAGAGCTGAATTGATTCCTGTGTACAGTCAGAAAGCTGCGGAACTGCTACAGGTTCTTGAAGCGGCCTGACTTTTGTTCTCGGGCAATATCGACGATGCGGTCAACGGCCCTTCTGTAGTTTGGATTCATCGAAATAGTATAAGTCACTACATCATCGTATCATGCTGCTCCAGGTGCTGCTGGATTCGTCTGAGCCGGAATCGGTCTTCTTTTGGGAACCTCTACTCGAGGTAGGAGACGAGTCCATGGCTGTCAAAAGACAGCGCAACGCGTGCTGTTTCTTTTTGCTCACCGAATTACAGCAAATTTATTAGAATTTGGAGCAGCAGGTACTCTTCATCGGCGGTCAGCGATTCATAGTTACGTGCATAGTTCGCAAGCTTATGCAAAAGACCTTTTTAGAGCATGTATTCGGTGATGTTAGTCCAGTTGATGTCGCGTACCAGGTTTTCAATGATCAGCAAGCATGTGCAGAGTTCTGCTTTACAGTCAAGCCTCTAAAAGAGAGCTGAAGTAAGATCACAGTTGAACTTTGAGCACTCCTGGCGACATTGTCGTAGTGCACCGATGCAAGAGCTGAGCAATCGGATGACGGCACTGGAGAGAGTGATGTTTTAGGTAAGGCACCGGCTATAGAATTCAAAAGGTATTCGAGAGACGAACTATTTCGTGACAGAAGTCAGAGCAAAGGCAACTTCTTCAACTGCCTGTATGATTGCTTGCTTCGAAGCAACTGTCAGCAGGACGTTACTGCACTGGCTGCTGATAAAGTTGAAGATGTAGCTGCTCATTCCCAAGCAGTTTATTGTTTGTGATTGGAATTCCGATGGACAATTAGCGGCAACTGCCGAGATAAACTGGCAGCAGAGTTGCATGTCTCTTTCGTGAGGACTATGCTCGATGTGGGCAGCGATGAACTTGAGGGTCTGCTAAACCAGTTCCATGGAGTAGTTGTTCATGAGCAACGCAATTCTCATTTCAATGTCGCTTCGAGCAAGTTCTATCAGCTCCTGATAATGCCCGGCATTTCGAATCAATTGGTAAGCCTCCGAACGGAAGATACCACCGTTGCTACTGACGCAGCTCCTCGGCAGGCTGATCGTTTCCAGCTTCGCCAGCACCCTTGTGACTTGAATGAGGTAACGCACATGCAATTTGTCTGTCGGATCCAAATGCTGAGCCGATTCGATCAGCTTCTTACTTAGAAGCGGCCGCGTAAGGCTTAAGCTGTCTGGCTCACTCAGAGCAATAGCTCCCCGAAACAGCGCCAACAAGGCCGTTCGGCTTTGCACATCCTGTGCATTATTATTGAGCAGAACATGCGCCATATTCTTGATGGGCTCCGGACCACAAAGTTGTTGTGCAAGCCCAAGGGAGTCCACTTCCACTGAGAGCAACAGTGTCGATAAGTCACCTTGAGCAGTAGGCAAGAACCCTTTGCTCAAGATCTCCACCAACGAGTCTTCGAGCTTCGTGTTTCTGTCCTCCCGACACTGCTTGAGCATCTTATCCTTGTGCTGCTTTCTCAACGAGAAGTTGAACCGCTCCCGTTTGCAGTACAGCATATCAGCGAATTCACTTTGAGTGTTCTGCATAATTAATTCTATTGGTCAACTGGGTTGGTACAAATCACTCAAAGGACATCTCCAGGCTCGCTGTCGTGGAGTTGAACACGACGTAGATGTTTCTGAACAGGAGGTACATTTGCTCCACTGTTAGGAATACGTAGCCGTTTGCCTGTTGCTGGATTATGGTTTAGTCGGTAGACTCGAGGATCAAGGCACGACTTGCTTTGATGTCAGCACGTAGTCGCACTAATCTACCTTCCTTTCTGTCCAGTAATCCGGACAAGAGGTAAACTGAATTTCCCATAAAACCACTGGGCTCTCCGTCGTAGTCCACGTCAGCATCTGTTTCACCCTCTGTTGCGAGAGCGACAAGCTGGCTTTTGCTGACAGTTGAAAGATAACCCCAGAACTGCTCCTTGTTTTCAGCTGTTTTCCTGAATTAACTCATCAGTTACCAATCAGCGGGAGTCTTTCGGGTCACCTGCATACCAGTAAGTTCCTGCACGAGCTGTACAAAGCCCACCCCTAGAATGCCCTTATAGCAATAGCGAAGTTTGGCGTAAGCTTTCTCTATGAGGCTCGGCCAGATAGATCCGTTCGATCGACAACCAAATGGCTCGCCATTGAGGAAAGGTATCAGGTTATCCACGATTACATAGCGACTATTGCCTTCCACTGTGAGCCTGACTACATTAGCTCCGCTTTCTGCCATTAACTTATCTTTACTTTCTGCCTGTTCGAACTCTGGACAAAGTAACCGAGAAAGGTCTACCTTCCTCGCTGGGAACTCTAAATTATAGCTCTCGAGAAGCTGCAAAACATCTGCCAGTTTCGATTTCGAGAGGTGCTTTCCTCGCCTAACCGTTCCCAACGTCGTCTTTTGGCGACCTTCAGTTATGATGTCAACAGACCGCCACTCGACCTTCTATAAGGAAGGCCACTCCTTGGGTGAAATCTTGTCGAAGTAAAGCAAAGACAAAAGTCCGTTCTTGTCAGTTTCGTTAGGTCCGAAATCGGGGTCCTCCCAATGCTTCTCGTTTTTCTTGAACTGTTTATCCGCAGCAGCGATGATCTTGGAGCACTTCTCCAGAGTGCTGGCAATGGTCTTACACTTTCGATACTTCATCAAGCTGCTCGTGAGAACGCCCTTACTTTGGGTAACCTCGTCCATGCATCGGTTATAGAAGGTGTCCAAACGAGGTTGAAGCAATTAGTAGAGCACTTCCTTCAAGTCTTCCAGTTCAATATAACTGACAAGTCCATCGTCCAGGAGAACCTCACACATTTCATCAATGGTTATTTTCTTCTTTGTGGCCTTCTTGCGACTCTTAGAATCCTCCTTGAAGAAGATAGCGTGGATAATTTTGTCTCGGAACTCTCGAGTACAACGATCCAACCATTTTGGGTCGAAGGCATAACCGCTTGACAGAACGACTTCACTGAGATTGAGATGTTCGTTAAACAGGATCTCCACATCGGAGTCCGAAAAAGCCGACGGAAATACTTTGCTGAGATCGAAGAAGCCTTCGCTTCCAAGGAGCCCAAGGACAGAGTTTTTACAGCTCTCCAAGGCGTTGCAACTGTAGGCGGCATCCTCGAGAAGGACTACCTTGCCCTTAAGGTTGGCTGCAAGCCATTCCTTCGGCCGCGATATGCAGAAAGTCTTCTGAAGCATGGAATATTCCAGATAGCTGTTGGTTGAGAGGTAGCTGTCAATGATGCTCTTCTGTTTGGACTCGAACTGCTGAGGGATATAACTGCCTTGGCTTATCCTTCCGTTGACTCTGCGTTCCTGGATCAGTTGGTCGACCAGCTCCGATGCATTCCTGTCGTCGACTGAATAGGTCTTCAGGAGTTGCGATAAGAGAGTAGGTCGAGTTGTTCCGTTCAGACATCCTGCAAGCTTTGCCTTTCGACGTTGGTTGTACTGCTTGGTCACGAGCTGCTCGTTGAGCAGATCAGCTCCTATTTCAGCGATTCGTTCACTCACGAATTTTCGCGTGTAGGATATGGGAAAGCCGAACTCCCGTGCCACGTCCTCCATATTTAGGCTTCCTCGCACCTCCAACTTCTCGCGAACCAACTGCACCAGCGAATCTAAATAGTTTGGACTGAAGAGTTGAGTGTCAACTCGGACCAATCCATGTTTATGGGTTACAATGCTCAGTCTCGATTCAATGACGTCTGCGCTCAGACCAGTAAG
>ERZ724508.1297-NODE-1297-length-15301-cov-5.984717_pt1 | contig 15301 bp, 12 predicted proteins | sample MGYA00376041_ERZ724508 | MGnify/ENA primary metagenome ERZ724508 (study PRJEB28724, sample SAMN07190887) | wastewater metagenome | isolation source: effluent of sewage treatment plant in Hong Hong | place: USA: Christiansburg, Virginia | collected 2016-03-01 ...
ACGAAACAACTAAGGCTGCGTCACCTGTATTTTTAATCGTGATAGTCGTTGTAGGGGTCGCAGTATTATTAATGATTGCCGTACCTAGATTAAGTGCCGGAGTATTATTCGTTGTATAATTGGTAGCGCCTTGTGAAACAAGCATAACAGGTTTCGGAACAGGTGTGCCTGTAACTGTTACATTTAATTTAAAGATGGACGTTGCATCGTTGCTATTAATCGTAATCGTGCCTGTATTTGCACCAACAATTGTTGGTGTAGCGGTTATCGTAAACGTAGATGAAGCTCCAATAGCAATCGGGCTCGCTGGTGATAATGCACTCAGCACAAAACCGGCACTCGTAGTGATGGATGAAACACTTAACAAAGCAGTACCCGTATTTTTAATTGTAATCGTAGTTGCGGGACTTACAGCAGTATTTATTATTGCAGTTCCTAAATCGACCTCTGGAGTATTATTTGTGATATAATTGGTAGCACCTTGTGAAACAAGCATTGCAGGACCAATAATTGGTGCAACAATTTTTTGAAGTCCAATACCCACAAAAACCAATGGCGCATTCCAATTGATTGCAATTTCATTGGTAGAATAACTGCATTCACTATCTACAAATGAAGCTGCAATGTAGGTTGATGGATATGCCGAAGAACCACAATCTCCGAGAGCAGCCTTATTGGGACCACCCGCAATCCAACCAGGAACGGGTGCAACAATGCCATCTGAGGAAGAGATGCGATCGTGTGGATTCATTACGGGCTTGCTTCCAAGACCTGAAACAAAACAATACGTTGTTGCGTTTCTTCCCAACACGTAATCCAATCCAGATATAGCAGTATTTATATACGTAATATCATTTGTGGCTAAATAAGATGCCATACATATCATACTTTCATTTAATGCGGATGAATTACTTCCCCAAACAAAATCCCCATTTCCAAACGTCCCCATCCCTGTCTTATATGCAGAAGCAGTGGTTTTATGAGTGCGTACTTGATTCGCAATAGCAAACAACTTATTCTTAATCGCAGTTGTATCAGAAAATCCTACTGCAGTTAAGTTCGCTCTATGATGAACTAAAGACATCAAGCCTAAGGTATTTACCTCAGGCCAAGCTGGAATATTGTACGTATTTGCATTTTTAAAACTATTCACATAATAGGCATTGTCTTTTGTAGAAATATATAATTCCGTGGCTGCCCATTCTTTTTCATCTCCTAATGTAGCATCACCGTATTCTCCTGTTGACACCCCGCCTGGGTTTGAGAACGCAACATTGGGATTGGCAATTCCCCATATATAAGCACTCTTAGCCGCAGCCAAACACGCATTTGCATATGTTGGATTGTAAGGTAAAAATGTACGATAGGCAACTGCCATTACGGCTGCAAAATCAAATGTTGCAGCACTTCCTTTACCAATTAAAAAGCGTTGTGCTTGATCGGCACTTGGCATTTCAAATCCATCAAAATTAGCTGTTGTTTTTTTATGATATACCCCACCGTCGTATGGATCTTGCATGGTTAACATCCAATCTAAATTCCATTTAATTTCATTTAAAATATCTGGTGTACCATTTCCACTCTCAGGAATATTTAGTGCAAGCGTATCGTAATACGATTTAAAATGTTCGTAAGAAGATAGTAAGGTAAATGTAGCAATACCTGAATTTACAACATAGCAACCATAATCACCCGCATCGTACCATCCTTTAGGTGATGAAACAACTGTCCCTTCAGGTCTTCCAGGACTAGCAGCGGAAGCGTGAATTTTTACCGCATTGTCTGGGTGACCAGCTGCTCGTGCATAAATACCTGCATATTGTGCCGTAATAGGTGTCGATGCACGTTTTAAATAAAACCCTTTTAATACTGTTTTAGATAACACGTTAAATACATCATCGTCTATTTTAAATGGAGGCGAATATCCAACCCCTGGAACATCCAATACATACGTACCTGGCGTTTTAAAATTAGAAAAGTCTGCAGCACGTACTTGTTCATTCGAAAAACTCCATGTAGCTGTTGCGCCCAATGTACCCGTAAAATATGTTGTTGCTAAATCTAATGACTTCACAAAGAAACTACCTGCTGCAGGATTACCAGCAACGATTGCGATTTTTTCAAGATCTGTATAAAAACCAATTTGATTTAAACGAATTGCATAATTAATCGGTAAGGGACATAAACTACCCCCTCCATCCGTTGCACCACCGGTACCAATTTGTAGGTCATCCATATAAACAGTTCCATTATAACCAGAACCACCTGCATTAAAAAATAAAGTCAGTCCAGTAATTTTTGTGGCATCTACCGTTGAATTAGACGGACTTGACTGACTAAATTTTCCTGTAAAATCAAATGTAAATATAGTGTATGCACCTGAATTTGAAACTGCTTTTGTAACTGGTGCAGAATTGGTAAACTTTCCATTGATATCTACCAAATCGATACGCATGGTAAAGGCATTGGTGGATTTAATTTTAACACTTACAATGGGATTTGTAGATACATTTATGGAAGAAAAATCCAATTCAAAATTATTATATCCGGAACCGGCATTTGTAGCTACAACTTTTAACTCGGAGTTGGTATTCGTTAGTCCATAATTTGAGTTCCCAATCCACTTACATGACAATTTGTTTTGATTGAAATTATCTCCTACACCTGTTTGTGCATGTACAGATATAATCGCAATAAACAAAACAAACAAAATTATTGCTTTAGAAATGAAAGCCTTTAACAAAGAATGAAATACTTTTTTATTCATATGGGTTATTTCAATAGCAGAACTATATTGAATAAATGGAGCAAAGACATTTTTCATATTTCGGATAGAATTAAGAAATGAAATAGGATTGATTTTTTTAAAATACAGTTGAAATGTATCTTAAATTCTAATAATTATATTATACGGATATTAAATATAATTATTCAAATATAATTAAAATTTAACTATAAACGTTTTTTTTAGGATTATACTATTAATATTATTCTACATTTAAACATAATTTATTACATAGTAGTAAATTATGTTTATATGAAAATCCGTTGAAAACCATCCGATTAGTACGGTTGATTGCACATACTAGTAACAATTCCACCTAATACATTCATAGCTTTGCGCATTGTTGCTTCATCTACATTCGAATAATTTAATCGGATGGTTTGGCTATCTGGATTCGTAGCATAAAACGAATCCCCTGGAACAAAAATAATCTGTTGTTCCAAAGCTTTTGCTAACAATTCCCGCGCTGTAATTTCTGCAGGAAGTGTTACCCATGCAAACATCCCTCCTTGTGGAATTGTATATGTAATCGTAGCAGGAAAATAGTATTTCAAGCAACTCATCATCGTATCTCGTTGAAAACGATAATTATCTCGTATCTTCTTTAGATGTGCATCCAATGAATGTGTTGTTAAAAACCGATGTAATATATATTGTGTTAAATTTCCAGAATGTAAGTCGGATGCTTGTTTCATAATTGTTGCTTTCTGAATAACCTCCGGATTAGCAACCATCCAGCCCAAGCGTAAACCAGGCGCTATGCTTTTAGAAAAGGAACCCAACAAAATTGTTTTCTCTGGCATATAAGAATATAAAGGTTCAAGATCTTCGCCATCAAAGAAAATATCTCCGTAGGGATCATCTTCAATAATAAAAGTATTATATCTACTCATAACTTCAACCATTTTCTCTCGAATTTCTTTTGTATAACGTGTACCTGTAGGGTTTTGAAAATTCGGAATACAATAAAATAGCTTCATGGATTGAGCCCACAATTTATTTTCCAAATTATCTATATCAAGACCATCGGCATTTAATTCAACTTCATGAAATTTGGGTTGAAACATAGATAAACATTGCAATGCACCAAGATATGTTGGTCGTTCTAACAATACATGATCACCCGGATTGATAAAGATCTTACCAATTAAGTCTAAGGCTTGTTGAGATCCATTTGTAATCAATATCTGTTCGGGCGGAATTTTTAATCCATAACGCTGTCGATATCTCTGAGAAATAAATTCACGCAAGGGATAGTAGCCCTCTGTTGACGTATATTGTAGCGCTTGCATCCCCTGATGTTGAAACACGTAGGTTGCAGCATCTTCTAATTCTTTTATTGGAAACAGCGATGGATTTGGCAATCCGCCTGCAAAAGAAATAATATCAGGATTGGATGCTACTTTTAAAATTTCACGAATGAATGATTGAGGTACATGTAGTACACGATCTGCGAAAAGAGTTTCGGTTGTTCTGATTGTTGTTTTCATATAGATTAAATTGATTTTAGACAATAAAAAAGGCCTCTCGTAAAACGGGAGGCCTTTAAATAATTTCGTAACATACGATATATTAAACCACCCAGACTCGACAATAGACTGCTGCGACTACCACTAGCACGAGTGTAGAAGAAGATATCGAATTACATGAAATGGTTAATTGTTGCATAAAATACAAATTGGTATAAATAAAAAAAGTCCCACTTTTCAGCGAGACTTTCAATATATGGTTTTGATTAATTACCTATACAGCCCGCTCATTCGCATGTAATGCGACAACAGAAAGGACTGAAGATGTAATTAATTGTGTTTTCATAATTCAAAGGTAGATTATTTTTATCGAAATAAACAAACAAGTATAAATAATTCTTTTTGACTATCTAGAGTTTCTCAATTTTGCCATGCTTGTGTCTTTTTGACCAACCATTTCCAAACAAAAGTATTCCTACTTAATACTGATATTACTCGCTCTCTGGAGTAACTTGATTTGGATATGTTTTTTTCAAATCTCCTCGCTTCACACCATCGATAAAATTCTTCCAAGCAAAAGGATTCAACAATGTTAATGTAGGTGCAAAATATTGATTTTCTACAGATAGTGTTTGTTGTTGTAAATAATATCTAGAATTCATGTTTCCATCTGCACCTAAATTATACATCATACGCTTTAATACTTGATCATTCAAGTTGTGATTCATGTTCTTAAGATCTTGTTCAGGCAATTTTAAGGCAACAAATGCTTCCTTAAACAGTCTTTCCGTAGGCCAAGGTGTAATTTCTACAATCGGCATATACAAGGTATCTTCCATTATCTCAATAATAACAGAGATTTTATCCTCAAAGGTATAGGGTATAACAAAAAACTTTTCTTTATAACCAATCGATTTTATAACAATACTGTCACCTGTAAGAGCAGCCATTGAAAAATATCCAATAGCATTTGACACAGTTCCTCTCCCCTCTTTAGGGACAAAAACATACACACCGGGTGTTCCAAATGCACTATCACCAGATACAATCAAACCAGAAAATTGTATAATTTTTCTTGGAGATTGGGCTTGCGCAGCAATCCCGAACAATAATCCAAGGAAGACAGAAATAATCCCAATAAATAAATATTTTTTCAAAATAAGTTTCTCGATTAGCTTCACAAGTTAAAAAATTAGCACCATCAATACTAGAATACAACACAATTTATAGCAATTTATTGTTCAATTTAGGTATATACCAATGTCCAAATCCGTATATTTGATAGAGCAAATATACATGATTCAATTAAAAACAGTTGATATTCAAAAGGGTTCTGAAATTTTAAAATCCTTAAGCGACGAATCTCGTCTTCGCATACTAAACCTTATTTTAGTAAACGAAGAAATGTGTATTTCAGATTTGGAGTTGATTTTAGATTTTACACAAACAAAAACTTCCAGACATTTAGGTATCTTGAAAAGCATTGGTTTATTAAAGTATCGAAAATTAGATCAATGGGTTTATTATTATATCAATGAAACCTATGTAGATATAATTAAACATATTTTCAAAATATTTGGCAAAGAACCCCTATTGTATAAAGATTTGTTAGAATACAGAACCTTATATGCAAACAATGAGTTAGCTATACGTAAACAACATATTCGAAAAAAAATATATAAAGTACCAGATTTGTAATTCGATACGGGTTAATAAAATTTTTTATAAAAATTAGCAATCGATTCTCCTCCTATTCCATAAAAATAATTGATCCGATGAAATTTAAAAAGCATGTTTTTATTTGTACCAATCAACGACCAGATGGCAAAGAGTGTTGTGGCGAAGGTCGTGGCATGGCATTAGTGGAAGCCTTTAAAAAAGAAATAAAAGACAGAAAGCTCTCAATAGAAATTAGAGCCCAACGGGCAGGTTGTATTGACGTTTGCACGTATGGTCCTGCATTGGTTGTATACCCTGAAGGGATATTTTATGGTAAGGTTGAGTTGTCGGATGTGGCAGAAATAGTAGAAAGCCATTTAGTAAATAATATCGTTGTTGAGCGATTAAAAATACCTGTTTAATATGCAACACTATAAAAGCGTTTTTTTTGACTTAGATCATACCTTATGGGATTTTGACAAGAATTGTGCAGAGACATTACATGAATTATACCATCTGTATGAATTAGAACAATTTGGATTTAGCATCGCAGATTTTCAAACAACGTATCGGTTTATAAACGATACCATGTGGGCTGGATTTCATCGTAACGAAATTACAAAAGAACAACTTCGGACAGAACGTTTCCCCAGAACATTTACAGTACTAGGCATAGAAAATAGTAAGGTACCTATAAAACTTGACACTCATTTTATAGAACTCTGCCCAACCAAACCACATGTACATGTAAATACTTTTGAGATTTTAGAATATTTAAAATCAAAAGACTATGCCTTACATATTATTACCAACGGGTTTTCTGAAACCCAATATGTAAAAATGAAATATTCTGGATTGGAAAAGTTTTTTGAATCGCTGATTCATGCAGACCATACAGGTTTTAAAAAACCAGAACCGGAAATATTTGATTATGCACTTTCAACAACGAATAGTAAAGCAGAAACAAGCATTATGATAGGGGATGATATTTTTGCAGATGTACTCGGCGCAAAAAAAATGGGGATGGGAAATGTGTTTTACAATCCCGATAAAAAAACACATTCAGAAGAGATACAATATGAAATTTCAAATTTGATTGAACTCAAGGAAATTTTATAAATGGCATTAATAAAAACTATTTGAGCACATATTTTAGTCCTACTTTCGAATACTCTTTAATACATCTGAAACATGAATGAAGTACCTATTTATATAAATGAGCCCATATTAAGTTATGCCATTCATACAAAAGAACGCACAGAGATTAAAGCTGCGTTGAAAAACTTAAAATCAAAGGAAATGTTACTTCCGATGATTATTCATGGAAAAGAAGTTTTTACAGATACTCATAAACGCATATCGCCTCCTCACGAACATGCACACATCCTTGGACATTTTTGTGAAGGAAACGGCTCACATGTATCAGAGGCAATTGCAGCAGCGTTGCATGCAAAGAATAGTTGGATGTCTAAGACCTTAGCAGAACGTGCTGCCGTTTTTCTGAAAGCTGCAGATCTGATTGCGACAACATATCGCGCAGAATTAAATGCTGCTACTATGTTGTGCCAATCTAAAAATGTGTATCAAGCAGAGATTGACGCAGCATGTGAACTGATTGATTTTCTACGATTGAATGTATCCTTTGCGAATCAAATAGAAACCATACAACCCCATTCTCCTCAAGGCGTCAGCAATAAAATGATTTATCGCCCGTTGGAAGGATTTATTTTTGCATTGACTCCATTTAACTTTACAGCAATTGCAGGCAACTTACCTTGCGCGCCCGCATTGATGGGCAACACCGTAGTATGGAAACCCGCCTATGCTCAAATCTATTCTGCCCATTTATTAATGAAAATATTAATGGAAGCAGGTTTACCCAATGGTGTTATCAATTTAATCTATACCGATGGACCAATAACAGGCGATATCATATTTCAACACAGACAATTTGCAGGGCTTCACTTTACAGGCAGTACACAGGTCTTTAAAAACTTATCCTGTACGATTTATCAAAACATAGACATCTATCAAAATTTCCCGCGCATTGTTGGTGAAACTGGTGGTAAAGATTTTATACTCGCACATGCCGACTGCAATATACAAGCATTATCTGTAGCAATCGTACGAGGATCCTTTGAATACCAAGGACAAAAATGTTCTGCTGCATCAAGAGCTTTTATCCCAAGAAGTATTTGGAATGAAGTGAAAGAAAAAATCACTTCCATGACAAAGGAAATAAAAATAGGCTCCGTTGAAGATTTTTCAAATTTTGTTAATGCGGTAATTGATGAGAAATCGTTTGATAAAATAGTATCCTACATCGAACATGCTAAATCAGATTCAGAAACTGAAATTATTGCAGGTGGCACATACAATAAATCAGTAGGCTATTTTATAGACCCTACCATTATTGTTACCAGCAACCCAAATTATAAGTCTTTGAAAGAAGAAATCTTTGGCCCCGTTTTAACCATCTATGTATATGACGACAGTGAATGGAAACAGGTATTGCATCTGATAGATAGCTCTACCAATTATGCCTTAACGGGAAGTATTTTTGCAAACAAGTCTAGCATTATTGAAGAAGTAAAAAAAGCTTTGTATTACAGTGCAGGTAATTTCTATATCAATGACAAGCCCACGGGCGCAGTTGTAAACCAGCAGCCCTTTGGTGGTACGCGCTTATCAGGAACGAATGACAAAGCAGGTTCCATTTTAAATTTGTTACGTTGGGTTAGTCCGCTCGTTATCAAAGAAAATCATGCACCACCTGAAGATTTCACCTATGATTTTATGAAATAGTTTGGATGAAAAAAGTCACGAAAAATATTCCTGTATACTCAATAAATACTTTTGCAAAGAAGACCCATGCAGAAACATTGTATCATGTTGAAGTATTTAATAAAGATCGTGACTTTAATGTTTCGTATCCACATCGTCATGATGATTTCTACGAAATTCTGTATATATCCATTGGTAGCGGAACGTATACAATCGATCTGCAAGAGTATAAAATCAAACCCAATACCGTTTTCTTTCTATCGCCCGGTCAAATCCATGAAATCGAATTCTCTGAAGACATACAAGGCTATATATTTTTATTTAGCTCAGGGTTTTATCTTTCAAACAAAACGGATCCGTATAAATTATTTGAATTTCCTTTTTTCTATTCATTGAAGTATAACAATTCTCCACTTTATTTAAGTCAACAAGACAGTATTGTAGAGATTGAAACGTTATTTAAAAAGACCTTAATTGAAGTACAATCCAATGCGCTTGACAGCCAAGAAGCTGTGCATGCCTTGTTAGATTTGCTGCTTATTTATTGCAAACGATTGTATCCACAAACAGAGGGTACACAATTAAAAAAAGGGCATATCTTAATCAAACGGTTTAAACAATTGATTGAAGAAAAATGTACCGAAAATATTGGCGTCAAAGAATATGCAGAGATGCTTCAGGTATCCGCCAATCATTTAAGTGAAACTGTAAAAGAATATACAGGCCGCACCTCTACTGACTTTATAAATGACCGTATGATACTTGAAATAAAGCGTTTATTAACCCATACTGAATTAACTGTTCAAGAGATTGCTTTCCAATTAAACTTTTCGGATCAATCGTACTTTTCAAAATATTTCAAAAAAACATCTGGATTTACACCAAGCGAATTTAGGAGGTAGTGCATTTTATTTTTTGGGATTATTTTTTTGATACATATCAATTAAATCATTTCATCGTTCTCAACCAAGCTACCAAAGCTTCTTTTTGCTCAAGTGTTAATTTAGCTTCTGTATGCACGAGTGTATAGGAAGACAAAGGCATTTCACCCTCATTTACTTCTCCTAGCATTTCATCCAATTTGTGTGCTTTACGTTCTTCTTTGTAGTCTCCCCAAATAGAAAAATTCAAATGCTTGCGTCCATCATTAACATGATCTTTAGCCCACCACGAAATAGGAGCTACATCAAAATACCAAGGATAGCTTGTTTCGTTCGAATGACAATCGTAGCAAGCCGTTTTTAATAAGGAACCAATTTCAACAGGTGGCTTAACGAGGCTTACAAAATCTTTATTGGAATCGATAGGCGGATTTGTTTTATCTACTCGTATCAATTGTATCCCTACCAATAGAATAACCAATCCGATAATAATTTTCTTTTTCATATGCGTTATTTATAACGTATTATTAAAGATGATTAAACGAGTTAAGATGACTCGCTCTTTTTCTAGATTCTACGTGAATGTATTGTATTATTATAGTTAAATTGAATTCACAAGCGAATACTTGCTCCAACTAAGAAAGCTTCATTCAGCAGACCAACAGCAGTTACTTTTATAACAATGGAACTAAACTTTCCAGACCCATTCCTCTTGAACCTTTCAATAAGATGGTAGCGTCTGTAATTGGGTTTGATTGTAAGTAGTCAACAGCATCTGCTTTGTTTTCAAAATAGTGCGCATCGCTACATTCCTTAAATGCAGCTTTCATGTGCTCACCTACCAGTATTTTTTTTGTATCGGTTAATACATTCAATAAAATTCCAATAGTTGCATGTTCGAGTTCACTCTCTGTACCAAGTTCGTACATATCTCCTAAAACAAGTACCTTATTCCCTTTTTGCATGGATGCAAAGTTCTCAATAGCTGCACGCATGGATGTTGGATTTGCATTGTATGAATCTAAAATCAATTCATTTTTATCGGTCTTCATTATTTGAGATCGATTATTTGTAGGATCGTATTCTTCTATCGCTTGATTGGCTGCAATAGATGGCACACCAAAGTATTTTCCAATACATAGGGCTGCTAAAATATTATCAAAATTGTAGTCGCCAATTAATTTAGTTTCAACCAACTCTTCATTTCCTGCAATAAGCGCTACAAACGGATCACTCTTTAAAAACTTCGCATTATAATAATCGCTGTTGCGACCATATAAAATCGGAGATTCAAACGGAGACATCTCCATTAAATCTTCGTTTTTAGAATGTATAAATGCCAAGCCGTTTGTATCAAATAAATATTGATACAACTCCCCTTTTCCAATTTTAACACCTTCGAAACCACCAAATCCTTCAAGGTGTGCTTTGCCAACATTATTGATTAATCCATAATTCGGTTCTACAATAGCACAATAGGAAGCAATTTCGCGTTGATGGTTTGCCCCCATTTCAACAATACCAAACTCGACACTTTCATCCATCGCCAATAAGGTCAGTGGAATGCCAATATGATTGTTCAAATTGCCTTTAGTAGCATAGGTTTTATACTTTTTAGACATGACCGCATTTACCAATTCCTTAGTGGTTGTCTTACCATTGGAACCTGTGATAGCCAGTATCGGCATACCAAGCGTACGACGATGTAAATTGGCTAATTGTTGTAATGCAGTAAGCACATCATCAACAAGAATGTACCGATCGTCTTTAACAACCGCTGCTTCATCCACTACAACAAAGCTTGCACCCAGCTCCAATGCTTTCTCTGCATAGATATTCCCATTAAAATTGGGTCCTTTCAATGCAAAAAACAAATCATCTTTTTTCACTTTACGTGTATCCGTACAAACGGAACGATGTTCTAAAAAGCTTTCGTACAAAAATGCTATGTCCATAAATTGTATTGTATTTTATCAAAAATAACAGATATTACCCAAAGTTTTAACATCTGGATATGATATTTCTACAATTAACTCTAACAAATGATGCTGTTGCTTTTCATTCCTCCAAGTGGATTGAATCTATTTTGGTAAAATACCCCACAGCCGAAGTCATGGAAGCAGATAATAAATCGGAGATTTATTTATTCCAACAGACGCTTAAATGGGTATTACAATCGTCCGAGCCCTTGGTTTTGCATATACACAGCTTAGATTCAGAAGCTTCTACAGGGAATATTCTTCGCGTTTTACAAGATCTATTACAGAAAAAGGTTCCTGTGCTGATTACCATGCAAGGTCAACACATAGGTATTCAAAAATATATTAACGCATTCTCTAGTTATACGGTAGTGGAAACCGAACAAGAAGCGGTGGGCTTGATAGTGATTTAGAGGATAGACTTTCGTTAAAATTCCAAATAACAAAAAACAAATCCCAAACGAAATCGTATTTCACATACACAAGTTGATTAAGGCTTAAGATGGAAGGCTGCACGCATAAGGCTTGCTCAAAGTAGATAGATTTGCGTTAAGATTCCAAATAACAAAAAAACAAATTTAAACGTAATCGAAATTCGTTTTTACTATAAAAAAATCCATTAATTGTAGTCAAAGACTGCGGAATGATACACACCAGTCTGAAGAATGCGCGAGAGGGTATCGAAATTCGGTCTTTCGCTTGGTTAAAATATAGTTAATGTCTAGATAAAATAAAAAATAGGGCATCCGTAAATGTTACGTATGCCCTATTTTTTATTAAAACATTCTATTTTTTCTTTTTCTTGAAAACATACTCGCCTCCCTCATCACCTATATCCCTCAGAGGACTTCCTATAGGAGTTTGCTTGGTTACATTGGAAACATTTACTTTTACATATTGAACAACATCCGAAACGGGAACTTCATCTTTAGAGTTGTTTTCTAAAAATTCAATAAAGCTTGTTGCAAAGGGACTGTTTGCACCATAGGCGCCATCTGCGACGGTCTCTAACCTTCCCGAGGCCAATCCCCATCTAGACTTGTACTTTTCAACATTGTCAGCATAGCCTCTATTTCTACTAGCAAATAGCGAACCCGAAAAACATGCATCTACCACTAAGAATGTATGTTTGGAATTTATATTAGACAAATATTTCAACAAGGTAGTATTTGAAATATACTGGCTTTCGTTAACCGCTTCTACCGGAATCCAATATCCTTCATTTAATACAGGATCAAAATATCCGTGACCTGCATAATAGATTAATAAATTATCTTGTTGAGATATCAATGGTATTAATGACCGGATTTTCTTTTCAATATTTTCTTTCGTTGCCATTGAATCAATCATTAGATACGCATACGCTGTATCAAAATCGTATTGTTCGGTTAACGTTTTATAAATCTCTTTTGCATCCCTAACGGCATTGTTAAGTTGTGGCCAAGCTTGATAATTATTAATACCAATAACTAATAGATAACTTTTACTTGTTAGCGTATCAATATCTTGCCCTTCCGTATCTTTACGAATAATATTTATTTTTTTAATAGCTACATTGTCATTTATATCTATTGCTTCAAACTTTAAATAATTATCGCCAATAGATAACGGAACATACATCACATATTGCCCATTTTCCTTCATCTTAACAACCCGATCATTTATTTTCAATTCGCGAACTCCGCTTTCATCGATAACAGAACCTTCCAATTTTAGTAAGGATGCATATACAACAGTTTTGCCTTCTTCAATTCTGGCAGGGTTAGATATGTATATTTGTGGGGCTAATTTATCAGTTTTATCTTTTAACTTCTGATACGGTATAATATTCAAATTTGAAATATCCCGAAGATGATTCTTCATATACTGATGTGAATTGATAAAAAAATCTTTTCCATTTGGGTCTATGGAAAGTCCATCAATACTTTTGCTAACTTTTTTAAGTTGAAAGGTGGTTGCCTTTTTATTCAAGTCATAAAATACACAAGAACGATCCTTAGATGTTGATGCGATGTATTTATTGTCTGAAGTGAATTTTACAGTAGTTACCCAATCTTTATGAACGGTATAAATAAAAGGTTCAGACCCCTTCGTTTTTACATCATACACATACACATTTGCATCGTCCGATCCACAAACGAGCTTTGTTCCATCGGAAGTAAAATCCAGACAACGTACCCAATTGGTAGGTCCGCTTAGTGTAATGATAGAATGGTTTTCATTTATAGAAATAAGGTAAATCAATTGATCTTTCCCTCCTACTGCAATAACATTATTGCCCTCATCAAACGCCAGCCCTCTTAATGTATTTGATTCAAAAGTTTTCTCCCAAGAAACCCGTTGCGTGATATAATTATATACCACAACTTTATAATTATCCGTAATGTACGTCAATAAAGAATCATTCATTAACTTCAATGTGCGTATGTACTCTTTTTTAATTGTACAATTTGAAAGTTGCCTTTTTTCAATTACATCCCATACACTAATTTGATTGAAAAACGTACCCGAATGCAACATTGCAACTCTTGTTCCAGTCTTATTAAATCCAAATTCTTTTATAGTAAAATCATTTTTCAAGTTAATATTCAAGTATTCATTTAATTTCCATTTATTGTAATCAGAACCTGCAGGATAAAACGTTAACACCTTACCTTGTGCAGCAACATAATATTGACCATCTGGAGAATATTCAACGTATGATTTTTTAGACTTCTTTTTATAAGAAACCTTCGTTAGACTTTGACTAAAAGACTTCGCACTTAGTACAATCAACAAACATAATATTGCGAAATTTTTCATTTTCTTCTTCCAATTAATATTGTTACACCTGTTTTAAGCGAAAATTGTGTTGTATTATCAATACCCATTTTATATTGAGCCAACCGTGCTTCAAATAGTGTGTATTGAATATTTGAATTAATTTTCATATTGAGACCTACCGCAATATTAAATGCAACAGTATTAACATTGCTAATCGCAGTATTAATATTCTCTCTATCTTCAGTAATTATATTTGAATTAGTATCAACGCTCTCAATATCTTTCACAACGTCAATATCTGAAAATTGAACTTTCATTAGATTCAAATCAAATTTAAAAAAAGGTATAAAAGGTAATCCCCGCATTGGGTTTTCAGCAAGATACATAATACCTAAACCCATCGTAGTAATTTTTCTTTCATAATTACTGATATACTCCACATCTTCATATGAATCCGGTCCCGTTTTTAACCTTTCATTGAATTCATGATTTATTGTATTTTTATAGAGACTTGATTTAGTAGACGTTGAGTTATAATTTGCACCTATGAATAATTTCTTAGATACAGGTACATATACAGACACATTTAAATTAAACCCTAAAGAGGTTGTTTGGTATCTGCCACCCCTATCTTTTAAATAATTAGTTACTTGACTTGAATTTGTTAAACCATTTTCATTACTTAAAAACTTACTTGTCATATCTAAGCCAAATGGTAGAACCTGAACAATTACAGGCCTGAGCTGATACTTTTGTGCTTGCGATTGAAAAACCAGTAAAAATATAAAAACTGGTAAAAGTGTTAATTTCATTAGATATTTACTTAAGGTTAAAATTATTTTCTTAAAAATATTTATTATACAATCTTCAAAAATAAAAAAATCAATTATTAAACCATAATAATATAATTGGTTTTGCTATTTAAACAAGACATACTAAAGAATTATACAATTAAATAAATTTATAATCTACTGAAAAATA
>ERZ724508.1300-NODE-1300-length-15262-cov-4.239626_pt1 | contig 15262 bp, 12 predicted proteins | sample MGYA00376041_ERZ724508 | MGnify/ENA primary metagenome ERZ724508 (study PRJEB28724, sample SAMN07190887) | wastewater metagenome | isolation source: effluent of sewage treatment plant in Hong Hong | place: USA: Christiansburg, Virginia | collected 2016-03-01 ...
GAGGACGCATTTTCCTGTTCTTCTTGAGCTCTCAGATAACTATGAACTACAAGTTATTCAAAAATTAGGGAGATTGGAAATTAACAATCCTACAGTCGTCTAAATTCCTGGTTATACTAGAACAAATCTTTTCAGATACGGACCATCCCTGATATTTAATTAACTAGCTCTAAACAGATTGAGACCAGCTTTAGGCAGGACTCAATCTTTATGGAATTAGGCAATTTTACAACTTTCCAAGGGAGTAAAAATGTAAGATATAACAACAGGAAAGGCATAGTTCATGAAAAACAAAAATTTATAAATAAAATTTAATAATAAAATCAACAGACTATACCTATACCCCTAAAACTTACCGTACATTGACAACAATACCCTCAGATATCACATATTATAATATCTAATAATCTTAAGCAAATGCAACGGATTCATAAAAACTTGGTACATGCATCACAGCATGCAATTATTTTCAACATAAATATTTAATCAGCTGTACAAAGAAAAACTGATATATGAGTCTTACTATAACACGGCAATAGATATAATCGATATGCGAAATTTAATCCAAATTCGATCTTATATAAATAATATAAGTTTTGCAGAATGGATAAAATATCGATTATGGAAACACTACTCCAGCCCACATAATTATTTTTTCAAGGAGTTGAGATACAGAGATGATATGTAAGTTTAATAATTCAAGAGAAGTTTAGGAGGTATGAGTAATTAGAGATCAGAATATATGGTAAGAGAATATTTTGGTGGGCTTCGTGACTATAAAGTAATGCATTATTAGAATGTTGTTAAAAATAAATATAAAGTTTGATTGAATTGAATTGAATGATGGAGGTTTGGGTGATATAAATATCAATAATATTATAATAATTTAAGTTCTTAGGGACAAATTTAAAAATAGAAAAATATCAATGATATAAAGATAGAAATTATAAGCTCTTGAATAGCCAGACTATGATAAAATCTTATAAAAACAAGATTTCTTCCCTAAAATATTTCTATAGCCATCCTAAATTAAGCTACATAAAGATGAAGGATTAAAAGTTATCAAGCGGAGTCCTAATCATCCTGACAAATTTTAATAAGAAAAAGTTTTACCTATCAGTGTTGATGAATAGGAAATCAAATCATTTAAAAAGTTTGGTCAATCCTAAAATAAAAGACACCCTGCTGGTCACGGACTGCTTTCTCTATTCAAGAAAACAGCCAATCGACGAATAAAATTAGCAATATGCATATGTGTTTATAGTGAGCCCAAACACATGTTAAAAAGTACAATAAAAGGGATCCAATAAAGTTATAAACATTTTATTTAAAAAGCAGGAATTTTACCTCATGAAATTATCCTGACAGTAATTTTCGACGGAATATAAAAAATAAATGCATCAAAAGATCAAACAGAAAATATGATATCTTTTTTCAATGAAATCGATATTAAGAATGGATTCGTGTATAAACCTTATGGGAAATCTCTGGAATAATATTTAAAAGATTTGGAAAATAGAAATTTTAATATCAGTAAACTTGAAGGATAACGTAATGATGATGTAAGTTTGTTTACTGAGGAGGAGTTATCGACTTTGAAAGTAAAATTGTTTTAAAATCAATATAACTAGTATATGAGAATAAAAGCTTTACTGCGGGACATTGAGAAACTGAAAAAATAAAAGAATATTCGAATAGAATCTCTACCCCACGATATAAATAAAAAATATGAATAGCTATCTCTAAACTTCTGTATATAGAATAACATGTACTATGAAACTCAAGAATAGATACAGTAGTACCTGTCAACTAAAAAAAATATCAGAATAAAACTTATCTACGAAGCTATAAACTAAACTGAACTTCTATGTAAAAGATACATAGACTCTCGACAAGATAAATCTATATTATATCCTGTTAGATTGGAATCTTCTGATTTGAAGAACCCTAGAGATTTTGATGAAGATTAAGAGATGATGAATAAGGAAAAGCAGAATAAATAATATAATTATATGTTTTTTGTAGTTAAACATAAAAATTAGGGAAAACTATCTTCTCATATGTTATTTTTTGAGGGTTTTTGTAAACTTTTCGATCCTTAATATTGTATGTTAACTGATGTCGGTATTAAACCTCATAAAGATGCAATTTATAAAATGTGGTCTCACATGGAACGAAAGCCTAAATGTGGTGGAGTGTGTGGATATATGGGCTTGCAACTGTAAAATCCTTCTGATGACTTAGGTTATAGATAAGATGGATTTGACGCAGAAGACTTAGATTGCCTTACACGGCTTACTGATTGTTTTTTTACTGTGCAAAGAGCTCAACAATTTTAATATCATTTCGCTCATATGTTAGATAAGCCATTCTAAGCAGCATTTGGATATATACACGTGCTTCCAGGAGCCTTCTCGGGCTATCGATGGAAAGCATTAAAAAGCGTACCTTATTCATCAAAAGAATACCCAGAAAGAGTAGATTAGAATTATAATTAAGTATAAACAGACAGAGATTTAACTTATATGGAGGATTTAGATGAGGACTAGAATGAGTAAACTATCATGAAAAGATATTTAAAAACAGCAACTACAGACCAGTCTGAAATTAGTATGGAGGATTCGAACATGTATCTTGCTGAGGATCGTATCATGTGTCTGGGAATTCATGCTCTAGGTTATGATTTAGACTATTTGCCTGATGCCTAATCTACTGTCGATCCTGTAACATCACTGACAAGGTTGTTAGGACAGAGAAGGAGATGGATTAATGGTTCATGGTTTGCTTTCAATTATGTTAGATCTCACAGTCATGAAAGATCCAACTTTAAATTTTTAATCCAATTGTATTACTATAGTTTTGTTCAGAAAATAGCTTGGATAGGCCCAGCTCTATTCTACGTAGCAATGAACTTGACCCTGGTATCTGCAGTCCGTGAATATGTTGTCCCATTATTCAAATAATTTTTCAATGCAAAGAACGACTACGATTTGTACAACTACAGTGTTTCTATATTCAACATGAAAAATGTAATATTTTCAATTCCTGACATCATAAACTTTGTCTATATAATATTAATATTCTCAGTTATACTATTTAGTTTATTAGTCAATAATAACAATGCCAAATTCAAAAAAGTTTATTATTTCGCTGCTTCATTACTTGGATTGTATGGTATGGCTGTACTATTCTTGCTTGTTTTTAATTCTTACTAGATTATATCTGATACGATCAACCAGAGAGGTAAGGAAGATTTTATAATTCCTCTATTATATCTGAGGATATTGATTATTTTTATTCTAGTTGGTCATGCTCTGCCTATTATATGGACTTTTAGTATAAAGAAGTATGTGTAAATGGTTGCTTCATTATTTTCGTATTTATTCTATACTCCTACTTATGTTAATATTCTACAGATTTTTGCTTTTAGTCGAATTGATGATTTGTCTTGGGGTACAAAAGGTTTAGATGCTGATGGAGTAAATGAAGTAGCTAAATAATGGGAGAGAAGAAAGTATATTTTTATTCTGCAATATATAACGACTAATGTATTGTTGTCATATATCTGTGTCAAAATATCTGAGATGGATTACCCAAGGAATGTCTTAATTCTAACCTCGGCTTGTTTGACAGCATTCTTGTTATTGTTTAGGCTGATACCTGCTGCAATTTACTTGATCAAATACAAAATCAGAAAAATATGTGGAAATAAATTTGGACCAGAGTTCATTAACAATAATCTTCAGAACGGTAAAAGAATAGGAAATGCACTAAAGAGCATAGAACTGAAAATAAAATAGATCGAAAAAGGAGAAGTAAAAAAGAAAAAATAAGCCTAGTATAAAAGAGTAGCAAATGCAACATCTTAACTTTTATCTAAGTCTTTAAGTGGATTTGGTAATAAGTTACGTTCCAAAGTAGCTCAGCACATGGTCAACAACAACATTATTCCGAAAAAATAGATCCTAGAAAAGAACAAACTTCGAAAAAAAATTAAACTTCGTAAAAATACGAACAAAAAACTTAAAACAGTAGAAGAGGCTAGCAATGAATAGAGTGAATAATCAAACGCAAATATCAACTTGAATAAAAACAATGGGAAATAGGCAGTAAAAACTAATTAAGTGAACTACGAAATTGTGATTCCTTCTAAAAAAGATATCGTACGCAATCGAATTTAAGCATTGAAGAAGAAAAAATCAGCCAAAGAAATTAATTGATGATTCTACACCTTTTAAATCCTGGTTTCTTTTTTAATAAAATGTTCTATTGTTAGTTTTAAATTTTCCATTTTGTTCTTTAATTTGGAAATTGTATTTTTATATATTGTATTATAAAATAGAAAGAGTATAAAAAAAGTTAGGTAAGAAGATTGAAGGAGAGGAAATAGCCAAGAAAGGGTTAGAATCAGATAGCAAATTATAACAAAATATAAAATAGTCGATTTTATTGATATATTTATAGCATATAATGGAATAGGTCTCAGTAAAACAGTTGGAAATAAAATATAAAAATAAAACGAAAAGGAAAAAAAGGATAAAACTCGAACAATGAACAATAACAAATATCTAACTATTATCAAATGAGGCTAACCCATTCACTTTCTGTTTTTCTTCATATTTAGTCCCCGTTATTGAACAGAAATATGAATAGAATTGAAAAAAATTATCAGTTTCTTTATATGCATATTTTTAAGCCTTCTATTTCAGCTAACAGTTTTATTTATTAGGTTATATAACTGACGCAACGGAAAAAATAAATGGAAAATTTTTATTTTTTACTTGGAGTTATATTTCTCGATTTGGTTCGTTTAAATAGATGTTAATCTCTTTATCTTTAATATAAGACCTATTTCCCAATCTTACTGGTCAAACACAAGAAATAAATTTTATTTAGAACTTTATATACACCTCAATATCCTCTCAACAAATAATTTTATTCAATATCTTCATGAGTCAATATCAATCATATAGTCAAAGGACACAAGGATCTACTTCAGGTCAAGGTGCTCAATCTAGAGGGGTTCCTTCTGGACCTACAATTCAGGCAACAACTTCTGTTGTTTCTTCGAACATCGGATCGTAATTATTGATGCTTATTTAGAGGAAACTACGAGAACCAAGCTATTCAAGAAGCTCTTCTTCAATGGTCTAGCATTGGTGATGGACGGGGAGACGTAGTGATTCACGGTGAATCAGACTATGCACTTTTGAGAAATCTCAGAAACATTCTGCTTGGTCTTCAAACAGAATTCACTGAAGGAGGATCTAAAGTCGTCTTCACAGGTGATAAAAAAGATGATTTTAATAAAAGATTAATCCTTCTTGAAAACGAAATCTAAGGATTACTGAAAAGAAAAATTAATTATTCTGCCAGAGATTAGGTAGGAGGAACAAGAGTTATGGATTACAGTGGACTCTTAAATGAAAAAGAGACCCAAATCGTAGAGCTCTAAAAGAAAATAAACAATTTAGAAGAAAGACTAAGAAGACACAGTGCAAGAGAACTATAATTATAAAATCATATAGCTCTTCTTTATGCTCAACTCAAAAAAAAAGAATAAATTATTTTGGCTAAGAACGATGTAATCATGGCTGAGGTTGCAACTAGTAATGCTCTTAGATAAGCAATGAATAGAATAAAGAGAAATATTGATACTAACAAATCTAGAATAGGAGATTTAGAAAGAGTCATCATGGAAGGAGTTGTTATTCCTGATGTTGGTAGCTTCGATATTAAAGCCGATATTCTTACAAAATAAGGAGCAGGAAGCAGATCAAAAGGATTCCAAAATTTACCCCAAAATCAAAAATCTAAAGCCCAATTGGTTCAACTTTTCAGATAATTCGAAAGATATAATAACCAAGATGGCATTTCTGATGCTGACATTGAACGAGTGTTAGAAGGATTCTTAGTAGGCTTCAATGGATCAAGAATTAAAGAATCAGTCGATTTATCCATTGCTAGAAGACAATTATCAGATGACTATACAAGACTTAAAGATCAATTTGGAGTTGCTGTTGGAATTTTCCAAGCAATGATCTAAAAATTAAAAAGATAGAATCCAAGTCTTAGACTTGAAATTGATCCTAAAGTTTTTGAGATTCTTCGTGACCACAAAATCTCAGTTTTCAAAACTGGAGGCGATATTGTCCACCTATAAAGATTCAGTGAAAGAACAGTCGAAGTTCCAGTTCAAGATGCCAGAACAAAACATTTAATTCATTTACTTGCCATTCAAATGAAAAAGTTCTGTGGTAAATATCCAAAATTGATGGATGAAATGGACGTTAGACTTACTGAATTCTTCCAACAATAACTTATTGATGTTATCCAAGTCGACTAAGTTGACAGATTAGTATAAATCGTAAAGTATGTTCCACAAGTCGTCAAAGTAGAAAATGTTTATGCCTACAGCAGTGAAAAATCAAGAAGAATTGAATTCCATTTAAGAGTTTTAGTCAAAGCCCTATTATAATAATTATAAAAATTAAAAAGAAAAACTGGAGCTGCTTTAGAAATTGATGAGGGTGTCATTGGCATGATTAATCAATAAATTATGGGAGTCGTTGATGTCGATGATATTTTAAAAGTATTCAGAGTTGTACCTAAAATAGTTGAAGTTTAAAAGATCGTAGAAAAAATTGTTGATCGAATTGTATAGGTTCCTCAAGTTGTTCCTGTCTAAAAAATCATTGAAAAGATTGTCGAAGTTGAAAAGATCAGATAAGTCGAAAGAATCGTTAATGTTCCTCTTGAAGTACCAACAATTGTTCCAAATGTTGTTGAAAAAGTTGTACCTGTTGAGAGGACTATCGAAAAAATTGTTTAAGTTCCTCATATCGTTGAGAGAATCGTCTAGGTTATTAGATAAGTACCTAAAGTTCAAGTTGTTGAGACAATTGTAGAGAAATAGGTCCCAGTAGACAGAGTAATTGAAGTTGAAAAGGTTGTAAATCACATTGAAACTAAAGTTCAACCAGTTTAAATCGTTGTTGAAAAAGTCATTGCAACTGAAAAAGTTATCTAAATTATTAAATAAGTTCCAGTCATTGTTTAGAAGATTGTTGACAGAGTCGTATAAATTCCAAAAGTCATTGAAGTCTAAAAAATTGTTGAGAAAATCGTAATTCAAAAAGAAGTCGTTACTGCACAACAAATTGATAATCATATTGAAGTCAGATATGAAATTGTTGACAGAATTGTATAGAGACCTGTTCCTATCATCCAAACTGTTGAACGAATTGTAGAAGTTCCTCAAATTGTTGAAAAGATTGTCCAAGTATAGAGAGTTGTTCAATAAATCAGATAAGTCTAAAGAATTGTGTAAAAGATTGCCATTTAAGAAAGAATCCAATAAGTGATAAAGGAAGTTAAAATTCCAGTTGAAGTCGTCAGAGAAGTTCCAAGAGAAATCTAAAAGATAGTCAACATTCCAATTATCCACGAAAGAATCGTAACAGTTCAAGAAATCGTAGAGAAACCAGTCGTCCAAAAAATTGAAAATACAATCATTAAAGAAGTTTATTTGAGAGATCCAATTATAATCAAATAACCTAAAACCATATAAGTTGAAAAGATCGTCAATCATTACATTGATGTACCAAAACCAATCAAATATATCGAAGAAAAGATCGTTGAAGTCATCAAGCATGTTGATAGAATTAAATAAATTAAAGTACCAGTCGAAAAAGTAATCTAAAAAATGGTATAAGTACCAAAGGTTGTTGAAGTATAAAAAATTGTTGAAAAGGTCGTTGTCGTACCTAGAGTCGTCTAAAAAGTTGTTGAGGTTCCTCAAATAGTATAAAGAGTTGTACCTAAAATTATTATCGAAGAAAAGATAAAGGAAGTCGAAAAAATTGTTCAAGTTCCTATGATTCAAGATAAAATTGTTTAAGTCGAAGTCGAAAAGAATGTTTATATCGAGGTTGAAAAAATTGTCGAAAGAATTGTTGATAAATTGGTCGAAGTTCCAAAATACGAAGAAAAAATAATTACCAATGAAGTTATTGTCGAAAAGATCATTGAAGTTATTAGATAAGTTCCTCGAAACATTTAAGTCGAGAAGATTGTTCATCTCACAATTGAGAATCCAAAAGTCGTTGAAGTCGAAAGACAAATCATCGTCCCAGTTCAAGTTCCAGTTCCAATGGAAAAAATTGTTGAGAAAATTGTACCTATCACTGAGATCGTTGAAAAAGTAGTTCAAGTTCCTCAAGTTATTGAAAAAATCATTTCTGTAAAAGAATAAATCGTATAAATTAGATAAATCCCAAGAATTTAAGAAAAAATCGTCAACAATGTTCAATATAAAGAGATTGTCAAGGAAGTTCCTTATGTCACTGAAAAAATAAAAGAAGTATAAAAAGTTGTTGAAAAAGTTGTTCCAGTGCAAAGTGTAGTTCAAGAAATTGTGACAGCTCAACAAATTATTGAAAAAGTTGTTTAGAAAACTATCACTATTCCAAAAGTCTATGAAGTAGAGAGAATTCATGAAAAAGTTATTTAAATTCCAAAAATAGTCGAAGTTGAAAAGATTATTCCACAAATAGTTAATGTAAATAGATACATTCAAAACATCGTTTAAAAGATTGTATAGGTTCCAATCATTGTCTAACAAATTAAAGAAGTTGTAAGAGAAAATGAAAAGATTGTCGAAGTAAGAAACTAATACGAAACTGTCAAATAAGTCTAAGCATTAGTTGAAAAGGCTGTAGTCGTTGAAAAGTTCAAATAAGTTGTTAGAAATATCAATCACATTGAAAAAGTCTTACAAATTGTCGATAGATATGAACAAACTCCAGTAGAAGTATTGGTTCAAGAAGAAAAGCTAATTGAAGTTCCATACATTCTTGAAAAAATTGTCTAAAAAATTGTTGTTATGCCACAAATTGTTGAAGTACTCAAATACGTCCATGAAATTACTTAAAAAGAAGAACTCGGAGTTGCTGTTGGTGTTGATGTAGCCACCCATGAACAAAGATTGAAAATATTATCAAAAGATATTAAAGTCAACTTCGACTTATTACTTGCTGAACTTAGAAAACTACTTAAGAGCAACCCAGCATTTAGAATCCAAATCGAACTTATTGAAAGATTCTTAGCTCAATTAGAATAGTTCATCCTTTATCCCAAAATATTCCAAATTCCCAAAGAAAAAGTTGTATAGAAAATCGTCGAAAAAGATAGAATAGTTTCATTACCAACACAAGATGAAAGATCCATTAAGATGGAATTAACTCTTTCACTTTTAGTAGAGAAACTGATTATCTAATTGAAGAGATTAAGAAGAGAAAATCCCAACCTTAATTTACAACTTGAAGATGATGTGAAATTAATCTTCTTTACTGAACTCGAACAAGGATCAAATGCTGTAAGTGGCGATTTCAATGGAAGACTTAAATCTTTTGCTGATTCAGTTTATAGAAAATTCGAGTCATTAGGAAATTGGTCAATTGATCATCAAATGATGCTTAACAGTTTCTTACAAGAGAGATTCTTAATGGCTAACTTAGTTAAAAATGCTAATCTTGAAATTGAAAAATCAAAAGCTATTTCTTCAAGAAGAGACTAATCAGTGAAAAGATTCGAAACAGATCTTGGTGTCCTATAAGGATTCATTTCCAAGATTAGAGGTTCATTATTCGAAGGAGGAGTTACTACAGAGCAATAATCTCTCCTCAACAACATCTTTAAAGACTTTGATGTTTACATCACTACAAGAGTTATAGGAGAACCAGTAAGAATGCTTGGTGATCTATAAATTAGTGATGCCAGAATCCAAAGCTTAATGAGAGAAAAAGATGCTGAGATTTTAAGATTAAGAGATAGAATATTTGCAATTTAAAAAATGAGAGTTTCTGGACATTCATCAGAAGCTTCAAATAAAATTATTGAAGTCTTAAGAGAAGAAAATGTTAAACTTAAAAATGCTCTTTCTCAACTTCAAACAGAACATGGTTCTGCTGAGCTAGTTGCTAGCCTTAAATCTTAAAATCTTGATTTAGAAAGAAGAAACTTACAACTTGAGCAAGAAATCTCTAACCTCACCACAGATCTCTTTAACCTTAAGAGAGAATATGAAGTTAAACTTCAAGTTTACGGCTAAAATGCTAAATTATCAACTATTACTGCAGGTGGAGAGTCTGCTTTAAGATCACCAAATATGAGAAGCCCAGTACAAGATTATAGCATGACATCTCCAGATTATGGAACAAGATTAGTTGATTCACAAATAAGAACTGCTACAGGAGGAGATCAAGCATCAAGATTAGGTGCTGACTCAAGCCGATCATATGGACTTGATAACTCTGGACACTCTGGAACAGGCCCAACTAGACAATCTACCACATTTGATCAATCAAGGACTGGATCTGTCACACCTGGTACTGGATCTGCCTATCAAAGTGGCACAGGTGTAACTAGCGGATATAGAGGTACTACTGATGTTCAAGGAGGATCAACTGCTGTTGGAGGACAATCTGCTTCTAGATATGGCACAGGAGCTACTACAACTTCTGGTGCTACAGGAGGAGTGACATCAGGTGTTTCTGGATCTGGAGCTTATCAGTCAGGAACTGGAGCTACTTACCAATCTGGAACTGGAAGCCGAACAGGAACTGGAGCTACCTATCAATCAGGAACAAGCAGCGGAAGTGGAAGTGGAACAGGAACAGGAACAGGAGCTACTTATCAGCAAGGAACATCCAGCGGATTATATCAATCTGGAACAGGAACAGGAAGTGTAACAGGAAGTGGAATAGGTGCCACATATCAATCAGGATATCAATCTGGAACTTCTGGAACTGGATCTTATCAATCAGGCTCAAGCTTCTCTTCAGGAGTTGGTGGAGCAACTGGAACTGGACTTGGAGGAGCAAGCGGAACAGGTGCCTCATACTCATCATCATCATTCAGAGGAACAGGAACACAAGGTACAGGATATGGTTATGGAACAACAACACCACAAGGAGGTACAACTGGAACCAGTGGTACAAGTGGTACAAGTGGTACAAGTGGAACAACTGGATCAAGATATGGTGGCTACAGAGGAACAGGCAACCAATGATTCACGAAAATTTATAATAAGATTATAATTCTTAAAATTTCATACATTGTATTAAAATCGAGATGAATTAAGTTAAGTTATATGTTATGTATCAAATAAATCTTTATAGAAATAATATAATTTCTAAATGAATTCGAAAAATACTCCTGAACTTCTGGGAGCATCTTCTGCTGTTGGAGGGCAATATGCTACTCGTTATGGTAGTAGTCCTAGTTCTGAGACTGGTAATCTCTCTGGTACTAGTTATGGTTTTTGTAATCTGACTGGTTCTGGTAATCGAACAGATTCGGGTAATCTTTCTGGTTCTGGGAATCTTTCTGGTACGAGTTATGGTTTGAGTAATGTGACTGGTTCTGGTACTAGTTATGTAAAATATGGTAATCAATAACTCACTGGAGCTACTTATGTATCTGGAAAAGGAAAGGAGACTGGAAAAGATGAAACTGGGACTTCACAAACAGGATATGTATCATCTGGAGGAAAATATGTCGCTGGGCCGAAAGGATCGACAAAAAGTGGAAAAACTGGTGGATCAAGCTAGGGAACAAAGAAAGATAAAATAAAAAAATGATTAAAATTTGCATCAAACTTTAATAAATTCAATCAGAATAATTTAAAGTATATAGATCAAAAAAAGTTAATCCATATTTTAGTTTTTTATAGTCAAAAATATTTATATAATTTGATAGAAAGGATAAATAAATTATGAAGATGACTGAATCGAGGAAACATTCATAAAGTATGAGAGAGAATAATTATGATTATCAGAGTCCGAAGAGAAATACAGAATTGAGAAAGTAACTCGATGGGAGATCAAGATTTACATAAAATCGTAGCCCTACGCGCTAGCGGTAGCTTGCTCACGAATTCTCTCCCCAAACTCAAGACTATTAAAGATAGTATGAAAATCATGATAACTAAAAAACTGCGAATGATGGGCTAAGAAAAGATACAACATTGTACAATGAGTAAGAAATGAAAATCCATAAGAAGGTAATAGAAGACATGTGGGATTATCGTTACTGGAGATTAGTCGACCGAGCTATAAAAAGTAAAGATTGGATGCCTGTCTTTGCATTTTTGGGGCAGTTCAAACTCAAATGTTTATAAGTTGCGAAGATGCTCTTCAATGAAAAGTTCAACAGGAAATAAATCGATAAAATAGATCACAGGTACGACATGAAGGGAGACAGCTAAATCGGAATTTATTTCATAGATGGGATAATTTTTAGAGTGGCTCGAATCAAGAAGAATAAAAAATAGTTTGACAAAAGGGCTGAAAAGAATTTACACCAATAGTTTATCTCCACTAATATTATCAATAATCTCATTATTTCTCTCGCTTCAGAAGCGCCTGATTTACCGACTCTTAGGGTTCCTGTAACATGTCTGCTTAAATATATGGGGTATACGTTTTTATGTCAAGGTGATACCATGTGCAATGGGATATAAACTCTCATATATGGACCAATGAGCTCAACTTTTAAATATCAAGAAAAAGTATCCTAAATTCTGAATATAATTGGTAGGAACTTAAATTTGAAATCATTTAAAGTCATAACAGCGTCAAAAAATATCATTCAAATTCCTTTTTGCCTCACTATTTAGTTACATCAGGTTAATATTGCCTTTCGAGATATAAATATCATAAGCTGGTTCAACCCTGAATCTCCCATTTACCCAGTTCATCAAAATTAGAATAAATTGAAGAAACCAGAATTTTATTTTTTAAGTTTTTCCAAATTATGGCCTCTTTTCATCGATAGCAACATCGTGAAGAGCTATGGATATCTAAGACCCTAAGCTGTCCTCTCCTGGAAAAAAGAACTATCCAATGCAGTATTTACAAACATTGCTTTTGAAAAAGATGAATAAGGATAGCTCTAACTTGCAGAAGCTTGCAAAAATGTGAAATAATAGAATATAAAAGAACTGACTAAATTCCTCGATTAAGCTACATTTTTTGTTGTCGATAGTGTTGGGATAGAAGAAATAATGCATTATTATAAAATAAATATGAGATTTATCGGATTGGTTGCAAATAAATTTACTCTTGTCTCGAATAGGAGGATTTTCTAAGTCGAGATGGTTGCTCGAGTGCTAAAGAAAATTTTCTATACAAATCTTGATGGGTTTGAAGATAAATATAATATTAAAGAACTTCTGGCTGATTTCTTGAACTTGGTTTTTGTTCAAAGTAGCCAAGGATAGAAATTCTATATGGATGTCATCTACCCCCATATTTAAAAGTATTATGATTATGAAATGAACTAATACCCACCTCCCTTCACAGGTGGAGGTTTACTTCACGCACTATCTTTTCACTTCGGCATAAAACTGAAGATTATAGATTATCCTTTTTTCAAAAAAATCGAATAAATATTTAACGCTACATATATCATTGATATCTCAGCACTGGTCAAATCCTTTGATTTAGAGACTTGCTCTCTTAAAAAAGCATGTGAGAAAGTAAAAGCAAAGAAGAAATAAGGAAAATATTAGTAATGTATTAATGAATATAAAATTTTATCTGCTATTGCAAGACTGTCGTGGCCAGAAGGAACCTATAGTATAGGATCATCTCCATAAGCATACTTCTATTCATAATTAGCTTAATCTTATAAAATGCTTGGCAATAATGAATAGCAAATAATTAAATACGTAGAACTGGCATTAAAAAAAATTCCTGAAAAGCATGCAGATGCTATAAAACCTTATTGTACTTTGGTTCAGTACTATAGCATTAAAAAATAGCAGAATAGAATGTTATAGTATAATTAAAAATCTATAGCTAATCTAAATTATCACTTGCAACAAAATCATCCACTGTCCATTACTGTGTACAATACTTTAGGATTTTAAATTTTAAGTTCTAATGATGCTTCGAAATGTGAGAAGATTTTTCAAAAGTCTTTATAAACATGTTAACAAGCTCTAGGATATATGCATGCAACATCAGGAAAAATTCTATTACAACTTGCTTAGTTACCTCTACCACCTGAAAAAACTATACATTACTTACTCCAAGCTTTAACAATATTATAGAACATATAATCAGATAAAGATAAAGTGAAAATGGTTTGCGTGAAGATTTCATAGATGTACGCTAAAATGGGAAATTTAACTAAAATGATTCATTATGCTCGAAAGTCTGATCATTGGAGGAATTAGATCATAGCTTTAGAGAAACTAAATTAATATAAGACTGTACTACAGCTATGTAGTAGACAGGCTGCGAATTATGACTAATTGAAATTCCTTATATAAAAATCGTTTAGCTCATACGTCCGTCTCCTCGATTACAGTTCATCAAGTAATTTATACAAAATATTTGTATCTCTGGTAGACCATCTCCCAGATCACCAGAAAGCCTGCGAAAGAATCTTCAACAAAATAAAAAATTAATTTAGTGTCGCAGTAACAATAGTATAATTTGTCAAAGTAACATTAAATAGTTTGTTAATTGAAGTTCCTGATTTGTTGAAATAACATGATTTTTTTGTTGGTTCTGATTTTATGTTGGAATTTAGGGATAAAAGGTTAAAAGGGCATGCTGTTAATTATATGGATATTCTTGCTATTGTTAGACCTGAAAAATCTTAATCTATTTTCACTTAATTTAGGAAGTCTTTCTGATTTATATCTTCTAGTACAAATATCTATAATTAAAATAAAACTAATTAAAATCAATACATATTTGAAATAGTTCTTCTGAAAAGAGAATCTATTAAATCTATTCCCATTCCTACCGTTTCAGATAAATTTTATTTGCATTTTTATTATCCTCTATAATTATTTCTTGTTTTCTTTTACAATGCTGGATTTATTTATACTAAATCCATACTCACCACTTTTCTTTACCATACTGATCTTCTTATGATATGACATCCTTCTCGATGATTTAGTCCACCTCGATATTTTGTTCCAGTTCCTTAGCAAATTGTGGGATCGATTCCATCTATATCGAAAGAAATATGGATTGGAGCTTGTGAATTTTTGGGATCAAGATGTTCCAATGTCTGTCTCATAACCTATCCAATGCCAAACTTATCAATATGATCAGGAGTAAAAAATTTCATCCCTAACTTCGACAAGTTTTATATAGTTTGCCATTCATCAGGGTCTACGTCTCTAATTCCTATATGAACACAATTTTCTGGTTTCAATCTTTTGGTCATCCATTAAAACCCA
>ERZ724508.1301-NODE-1301-length-15255-cov-5.322632_pt1 | contig 15255 bp, 24 predicted proteins | sample MGYA00376041_ERZ724508 | MGnify/ENA primary metagenome ERZ724508 (study PRJEB28724, sample SAMN07190887) | wastewater metagenome | isolation source: effluent of sewage treatment plant in Hong Hong | place: USA: Christiansburg, Virginia | collected 2016-03-01 ...
TCCACTGACATTAAGGAAAACAAGCAGAAAGAAAAGAAAATCGAAAAAATCTTTAATGACTTCATGGAAACAAAGCAGGAAGCCAGAAAACCAAAGATAATTCTGACAAGAATTGAGAGGCAACAACCCAATCCCAAGACCTTGATGTCAAAGATGGAGGAACAGAAAGAATAACCCCAGAAATAACTGGAGTCAAAAGATGAAGAAAAAAAAGGAATGAATGCCTTGATTTCTGTCGGCAATGAGACCGTGCCAATTGTGTCTCCCAAGTAGGTCCCACCACTTGTGCCTCCCAAGTAGGCCCCACCACCAAGGGTTGACGAATACCGCGACAAATACCATAAAAGTTGCGAGAGGCTTGCTAGTTAGGTGAATGAATTGCTGAAAGAAGCCCTCAAAACCGATTGATAAGATGATTCGCCGTTATGTTCATGTTAGAGTTGTGCTTGTTGAACGGGTTGTGCTTCAGCTTCGCCAACCTGGAATCCACCGGAAATAAATTATAACTCTTGCTATGCTTGCTGCTGGAATCCTCCTCAGGCGAACGGCTACTCGAACCGGCGTCGTCCAGCAATTGACTCGTGGGTTTGCTGACACTAAAACACCAACATTCTAGGAACTGCTCACCGAAGGCTCGTCGTAATCGTTGAACCTTGCTGCCAAGATGTTGGTGGAGCTGGAGAACAAGTAGAAGAGTCAGCAGGCGCAGCTGGCAGATCTCCGTAGCAAGGTACACAGAATGCTATCCAGATCGGTCGCTTCAGCAAGACCACGGAAGACCTTCAGAAGAAGTTGGAGGTGCTCCACAACAATGTCAAGAACCAGGAAGAGGAGCTTACTCTCATCAAGAAGCGTTCCGAGAAGTACCGTAGATGTTATTGCAGAGAAATCGAAAGTGCCAAGGACTATGCTCTAACGAAGTTTGCGAAGGATGTGATCGAAGTGTCCGACAACCTCAAGAAATGCTCGTAGCTGGCTCAGAAGAAGTATGCAGACCAGCCTGACGAGTTTCTGAAAAAGCTATCCGAGTGCAACGAGCTGCTGTTCGCTGTGCTTGCCCAACACGACATCCAAGAGTTTGATCCCGTGGGCTAAAAGTATGATGCTAACCGACAGGAGAGTATGGTGGAGGTGCCTGACCCCAGTAAACCCAACGGCACAGTTGCAATGGTTACACAGACTGGATACACCATCAAGGGGAGGCTGCTGCGCAGTGCCAAGGTCTGTGTATACCGAAGCTGATTCATCAAAGCTGTATATCATCAAGGTTCTCCTCAAAGCCTCGACCGGCGACTCTATCGAAGCATGTCTCGTCGTGATGCTTGGGCTCTGGTACTCTTGCCTCGTCTTTCGGTGGTTTGTTGAAGATGATTTCCTTTCGGTCCTCCATATATAGAAGCGGGTTTGAGTAGCTCCGCATTAGGGTTTGCTTGCGGTCTGCTTTTCGCCTTGCCTTTCCAATTTTGTTGATCAGTGGCAGCTTTGCCACTTCATATGCAAGGTTGTTCGCCTGTATTTAGAATTCCTCCTTTTCTGTGAGAATATACTCTTACTGGGTATTCTTGGGTTGTTGCTCGTCAATCTGGTGCATACGGCCACTTTACTTACTGAACTGAGGGTTTTTGTCGATGAAGGTGCAGTTCATAAACGATACGTTGTACGTTTTGTTCAGGTCAGCGCCACCTCCGGCTTTCTTGGGGATGCCCTTATAGTTTTTCAACCTCTTTCGAAGGCCTTCGTATCCCTCTGTGAGGAGACTGTTGCGGCCGTTGAGATCTTCAATTACACGTTCTGCTCCGAGTTTGAACTGTTCTGCCTCCTTGAGTTGCAGCATGGTACGGGTGAGCTCTCGACGCGTAAAGTCCAGCTATTCCTCCAGCCTCACGATTCTTTATGTCTTTCCCATGTTGTTTCTCCGTTTAAGATCAGCTTCAATCTTCTTCTGATTGCCGAACATCATTTCGTGTGCCTTGGTGAGATTGATCTTCGGAACCTTAATCTTTTCCTTGCCGCTGCTCACCTTCCCAACTTTGTCTGGAAACAGTACCATCAGCTCAGGTGCAACCAGCTCCAGATCGTCTTCATAGTCTGAATCTTCACAGACTCGCCTCTGGGCGTCCAAGAAGTAGAGTGCTAAACGTTTTAAGGAGGCTTCACCAGCAGGATCGAAGGTTCGATTGGGCATCAGCATTGTGGCCCTCAGTTTGATCAGCTCGTTCTTGAGGTTGATATTGACACTGACCAACCGATCCCTGCTGTTCTTGAGTTCTTCAATGGTCGCCTTGAGCACGTTGATTTCACGTGTGAGCTGTTCCTCAACTTCCATGAAACGGTTGGCCTGCTACGTGAAGCCGTGCACCTCCTTGTACTTAATCATCAGCCCGCTCATACTATCGAATTGAGTGCGGCCTTGCTCGTTCTCCAATAGCTTATCTTGAGTCTTGATGAGGGTTCTGCTGAGCGACTTCATCTCGGACTACAGCTCCATCATAGTGCGCTGTTAGTGCTTCTCAGACGCATCAGTAATCTGCTAAAGCAGTAGTGTCTGGATAGATCACTTAGGTACCTTAGTGTTGAGCTCATCATTCTGTTGCTTTATAGCCTCCAGCTCGGCCATCAAATCGCTGTTCTGGTTATTGAGCATCTTGATGACTTCCAGCAGTCGTGCCTATTCCCTGCTCTTTCCACTATGGACGCTGGCGGCATCCATCGTCATATTCACCTTATCACGGCCGTTGGTGCTGCTACCTCGAGCGTTGGTGAGAATATCGATGGACTGCTTGTTGACCTTGATGACGTCTCGGAGTTCCTGGATCTCATCCTTCAGCTGTTTGTTCTCGCGAATTAAGAATTTAATGTCTTTCTCGTCGTGCTGCATTTAAATACTTCTATCCCTGACGGCAACATTAGACGTTCAGCAAATATCAGTGCCCTCGACAATCGACTTCATTGCCGAATTGAGGGATTAAGAGTGCAGGCAGTAAAAGGCACCTCCTCGACGCCATTGTGATGACATTCTGTTCATATCACCGAAGCACGAGTAGTTGTTATCCGCTAATGCCCATTTGGAGTGGTCGTCGGATTCACCCCAAACGTAGCTACCTCCGAGGTTCACGTTCTGAACGTTGACTACTGGATATGGTTTCCCACACCAAGCCTTCTCCAATGGCCTTCCCCAGGTTTCGGCTTGAAGTTTTGATTTCAAAAGGTTGTTGAGGCCATCCTAGAAGATACTGCTGTTGATCATGTTGTTCTTGTAGATGGACTTAACGCTGGTGATTAAGTTCAGCACCATTACGTGATTTTCGAAGGTGTTGCTGCTATTGCCATAGTTCATCTGTCCTAAATTGTAAAGGCTTGGGGACCAGCTACCCACCGTTGCATGGTAGACATTAGGACGGATGATAAGCTGGCTGATGGCCATGGTTTCCAGAGTTGTTAGGGGGACGGTCATGCAGAGTGCGTGCTGACCATAAATTAGTTCCGATGTATTTATGGTCATATTGACTTTTGTGCCGATGAAAGCTGGGTACTTCGGAATTGAGTGAACAATGATGAATCCGTGCTTCTCAGTGGGTAGTACCCCTATAACTGTTTTGCTGTGGGCCAACGTGCTGGAGACTGCACCGTTGGGATTTTCATCGTTCCAGGCAACTACTTACAAATTGCGCGTGTTTATCTGATCTAAAGTTCTCCATAGGGCAGTTAGCCTCTGGTCAGCAGGATTTGAGTAGACTACAATTGAATTTGCAACATGGCGGCTATCGTAATAGCCGTAGCCTGTCTTATTGATTTTGCCAGGGACTTTGAGCACGACCCACCAATCGACGGCTGCCCCATCGTTGCTCAAGCAGCTGATCGTTGCTTGAACGAAGCCGAGTTGGCACACGAGGAGCAGCAGGAAGGTTGTAATTCTACACTTTATCATCGTAAAGAATTATACAGCAATCAGATAAACTTCCTTTTAGATAGGTGCTTTGTGATGGCCAAATGCTGTCCGAGCATTAAAACACCGAACACCAGCATAAAGAAAATACTCAGCCAGAAGCTTCCAGTGCCTGCCTCGGCCTGCATCGTTCGTCTCTCCCTAAAACGCTCGATAGTTGCCTCCACTTCAACTTCGAAGCTGTCTGCGATCTCCAGGGCGAATTTTCCTTGATGACTCAGCTGATCAATTTCGTTGAGCTCAGTCAGGCTTCCCCAGTCCATCGCCTTCTGTCCAACCGTGAAGTCAATGGAAATCCGAGTTGGCTCACGGTTGTTATTGGTGAAGCACAAGTCGAAGAGGCCTTCCGATATCGTGGTGAACTTAAATGTTTGCTGCATCACACCGTAGCCACTAGCGTGAAGCACCCGACCGGGACCAAACATAGCATAGTCGACAGGCATAGTGCTCGTGACGCTCATACTCGTCAGCACTCGTTTGGCTGTATTGATCGTATACGTACGTATTTCGTCTTGGAAACATTTGCCCTCCTTATCCTTCAACTGGAAGATCATCTTCAATCCATTGACGGGATACAGGCACGCCAAGAGGAGTAAACCAAGTACCACTATCCCCTTCGTCATGCCTTACACTGGAGAATCATTATAGACCCCATAGAGGACTAATATAACATATGCAGGATAAGGAAGTGGCCTACGATTGGCAACTTCCCCCTTACAAACCGATCCACGTTGCTGTCAACACCGGCTATGGTTGCTCTCTTGTCCTAACCCCACGAGACTTCCAAGAGCTAGAACAATAATCCACCATGACAATCAAAGATGAAGGATTCCACACTTCAAAGCCAGCGAGGTTTAATAGGACGCTTGTGAATCACCTGCAGCAGCTACCATGCGTATTCCGCAAGTTCTAACCCACTAAGTTGATGGAGCATCACGAGCTGAACTATAACTTCACCAGGATAACCACGAATAAGCGTAGGCAGCGACTACTCCTCAACCAGCATCTCAGCAACTGCGAATTCTTCTGCTCGAAGACCGATCTGGCGTTCTCATCGGCATACGAGTCAGGCAACCTCTACGAAGCCTACGAATATGAGCATAGTGTCTACCATCTAGTGCTTCAGAACGACTGTCAAACATTCGGATTTGCTTCATGGTTTAACTTCAAAGTCAAGAACCTTCTCCCAACGACCAAGAAGGTCGTGTTTTGTATCATAAACATGCGAAGGAGGGCCAGTCTGTATCAGCAAGGGATGACGCCTTATATGTACACAACTCAGAGGGGATGGCAGAAAGTGTTGCGACCCGTCTACTACTATCGCAACGGACTCGCAAGATAGACCATTTCCCGTGAATACTACACTCTGGAATGGCAATGCGAGTTGGGTGCATTAGAGGAAGTTTGTTTTGCAAGTTCGCTGCCCTATACGTATTGCGATTTGCTGGCATTCCTCTCCTCACAGCGAGCCCTAACAAGCACAATAAGCCTAACCCGGACCACCCTGTGCTCTTCCTACTTAAGTACTCCTTGATTCAAATTAGACAACAAAATATAGATGCTTGTAATCACCGAAAAGTCTGAACAGCCCACCGCAAAAAAGGAAGTACTGGTAGTGGGAAGAATGCATCCCGAAGAGACGGTATCTTCCTATCTGATCGAGGCACTGATTAAGTATCTTCTGAGTGACGGCTATGTCCCTGGGATGCTTCGCAAGACCCACTGTTTCTATATCGTACCAATGCTTAACCCCGACGGTGTGATTCTCGGCAATTCAAGATGTTCAGCTTCGGGGAGGGATATGAACCGTGCTTGGGCCGCCGGTATGCAAGAAGACATAAATCCTGAAGTGGTTGCACTTAAGCGGTTTATTGCTGAGCACAAGAGAACTTTGAAGTTAGTGCTGGATTTTCATGGTCACTTGAAGAAGAAAGGGTGTTTTGTGTATGGCAGCCACTCCACACAACAGCCTTACTTCACACGTGAGCTCCCCTTCGTGCTCAATTCTATTGATCCAGATAACTTCAGTTTCCGGGACTCTGGGTTCTGCCTTGGCATGAACAAGGCAGGCTCCACCCGAAAGGCAATCTGGTAAGAATTCGGGATTCTTGCGTATTCTCTCGAGTGCTCTGCTTTTGGATTTAAGGATAAAACTTTCAAGGTCTCTGACTATTGGGTGATGGCTAAGAATCTGGCGGAGTCATTATTGGTCCTATGCTAAAACCCATTACCGGAGACCACCTTATTTGAACGGATAAAGGCAAAAAGAGTTGATGAAGTGAAGAAAAACATTCTTGCGAAGTTATACAGCAAGACGGACAACTACGAGGTGGGACTTCGCAATGAATACTCCGATTCGGATAGCGAACCGGAGGATGATTACGAGACTGTGGTACCGAATGGATCCTGGAAGAAGAATTCTCTCCCCAAGTCATTAGAGTAACTCAGCAACAAACTTCGAATTGAAGCGAACTTGGAGCATCTAATCCGAGCAAAATGCAATGAGAAGCAACCTCAAAGCATACGAGCAAAGAAGTATGCTCAGAATGAGCTTCCATACATCAGCTTGAAGGAGAAAGAGCACCCTTCCAGGTTTAATGAACCAAGCAAAAAAAGATCCTTTAACGAAGGCCATAGCAGCCCACTCAAGCCTCGCAAACATATCGTTAAATTTCGGGAGTATCGGCTGTAAAGCAAACAAATTTATCCTACGGAGATACTCTACACCGATATGGACTCCCAACGGGATAAGATTGACGCAGCCATCCAAAGAAGTCGCAGCGAGAAGAAGAAGATTGAAATGTAGTACCTACGGTTGGAGGAACAGCACCAGAGACACTCCTCTGTGAAGAAACACAGGCCTGAGAAGATGATAACTCTCCCTGAAGAGCTCGTACCCGTGTTCAAAATGGGCAACCAAAAGCGTAAAAGCAATCTCATGGACACGCCCAAATACAGAAGACCCCTTCTCAGCGAATTTGTGGAGCGATCTTGGCAGCAAAATTCTCACAGTTGACTCAACTGTTTCCTTTCTGAACATTCAAGGTTGTTCAGATCACCTTGCTCACCAGAGCCAGTGTGCACACAAGTGGGACGTGATCGCTGGGGAACTCGCTGTTTGGCAGCGCCACCTCCCTCGACAGCTCCTTTTCATCGGGCAGTCTCTACTTTACCGTCACCTGCAGAGTTGTAAAGTCGTAGAAGATATAGTCGATGGTTCCCTTGAAGTCTCTTGTGTAGTTGGTGTACTTGCCATCCTCATCGTTGAACACATTTGCCAGCTGCATACCATGAGTCTTGACTTCGTGGTAGCGGTCGACCATCTCGGGATAGTTGCGGTCCTCTCGTACACAAAGTTCGCGCATCGGATGCTATCGGAATTGTACGAATCGCACAACATTGCTATCAGGCAGACTGTTGAGATCTCCCGCTAGCACAACTGAATCGGTTTGGTCGGCGAAGCTATACATTTGGCTGACTGCTGAGCAAATCTGGTGGTATTTGACCTTTTCGTACTGCGGATCCCAGTAGAGATGGGTATTTCCTATCACCAACCGCCGACTGCTTTTTGTCTCGAGCTGCATAACTTGGTTGAATACCTTGAGCATCAACAGCCCATGGCCTTTGCTGTACTGTCCCTTATCGACATTTCCGTTGATGAGCATGTCATAGTCGACGATGCGGCTATCCACCAACCGCAATACCGAGGTCTTGTAAGCGATAAGGATACCCTGCAGGCCCTTTGCTCGATATCGGTAGTCGTAACCGAGTCCGATCAGAAACTGGAAGAAGCTATCGCTGCTGTCGACTTCTTGGAGGCATAACACATCGCAGTCTTTCTCACGGATAGCCTTTTTCTGTCTTAATCTGACGCCTTACAATGTTCTCGATTCGATATGAGTACAGCAGGTGTTTGGGTTGAACGTAGGGAAAGTATTGCTGCGAGACAAAGGCATCTGCCAGGATGTTCCAAGAAAGGAAACGCAGTCGTTCTCCACCACCTGGAGGAGGTTAGGTCTGGGACTGCAGAAGACGAAAGAGGTGTTCAAGCTCCTCTGGGGAGCGGATGGGTTCCATTGCTGATTATTATATTTATCCGTGGAGGTTGGGTGTGTCGACAAACCTGGTACTACCGACTCTTGAGAGTCATAATTCACTAAATATGTTTATTAAGGGACCTGATCATAGCGCTCAGGTAATTCCTCCTCTCGAAAAAAGAACCGCAGACGGTGCACTCTCTCACGATTACTTCTCACTCTAATTCATCTCCACGCTGGACCATAGATAGCGAAAAGAGCTCGCCAGGAACAACACTGCCCGAAGCACTAACAGACCCAGACACACTGGAAACTCTAATCGTCAGCCACACAAACATCGGGCTTATGTAGAGGGGTATGACTTTTCCATGCAACCCTACAGCTCACTGATGGGAGTCTCACAAATTTTGCATAAGACTCGCGCAAGTAATCTTCAACGAATCAAAAGAATCCTCTTTGGCGAAAAGTAGTTGAACCCAATGAGTCAAACACTCAATTTGCCTCGATCGATAATAAAAGATCTCAGGAGTCCAAGCTTCTTTCAGTAAATCAGAGCTCCTATCAAAATATGTACGACTATGGCTAATCAAGCTGAGTTTACACTGGGCATCAACGGAAAGGCTGTGAATGTAAGCACTCTCCCAAGCCGCACCTTCACCCCACCGTAACGCAACATCAAACAACCCCACACTAAGAAAACCACTACAACCCAAGGATCACTTCAGCTGGAAAATTTAGAGTTCGATAAGTCAATTTTAGCAACGCCAAAAGTAGTGCTATCGAAGACTTGTCGGGGTGAGTCAGGCCACAGCACAGTCAAGATCCTGGACTTGCACTTCGGAGGAGGGATAACCCAAATCACCCGCGCTCAGCGTCATCGACGGAGCAGAAAATTCAGTTTTGATCGATGATACTTCTTCAATTTGGATTGAAATTTGTAGCGAAGGTTTGGCAATGGAGTGTGGCTGAGTATGAGCCAATGATCGATACCAGTATGGATAAATGGAAGAGTAGATGGAAGTAGAATGACACTAAAGATCATAGGAGTATGGCCAGTAATGCTACCAGCACAAGCATGAGGCTATTACAAAGGAGCATCGCAGCATTTTTGGAGGAATCATTAGAGGAGTTGTTCGGGGAGGTGTTGTTACTCGTGTTGTTATTGATACTCGTGTTATTGTTCGTATTTGTGTTATTGTTGGTGTTGGTATTGTTCGTATTAGTATCGTTGTTATTATCGGTGGAGTTGTTCGTCGAATTATTGTTGGTTACGTTTAGTGGGTCGGGGTCGCTGGGGGCAGCAGCCAGCGTCTTATCGTTGTTTATGTACTGAAACACGTAGTATTTCAGTCCACAATCGTGGTCCTTACTCAAATTCATGAACCCGTTTACTCCCCAGTTTGCACCCCAGGAGTTTTTTATCAGAAAGTTTCCCGAGGCGTCGTACCCAATGACACTGATCGCATGGTTGAGTTCAGAAGCCAAGGTACTGCTGCACCCATAGACTCCCTCACCATAGAACATAAATCCTTCGTCAGCCTTGACAAGTGCCACCACCGGCCCGTTCAGCAACATTGTATAGAACTGCTCATTGGTAACTTCAACCGAAGCCGAGGTAGTTGTATTGGGTAGTTTCACAGTACTGATTTGGTCGCAAATTCCGACTGTACTGGGGGTGATAGCAGAATTGTAAGCGGCATAAGGAGCTGCCTTTTACAACGGAGCACCGTACTTTGTAAGAAGGTCAGTGGCATCGCTGACGTACCCACCGCCACAGCCACTGAAGACTCCAGCACATTCAAGCACGTACTCCTCGGACAGATCATAGATGGAGTTTGTTTTTAAAAGGAGGAACGATTCGTAGACTGCTATACTGGCAAACGCCCAGCAAGAGCCACAGCCCCCCTGATTCTTAACAGGGGTGACCTTTTTATAGTCTCGCCAGTCGTATGACGTCGGCACTCCGACTTTGGGTATGAGTGTCGATTTACTGATTGGTAATTTCGGATTGGCAGTCGTCTTGAGAAAGGAACTGATTTCTGAGATGGTGAGATCCATGAAGGAGGTACACTTAAGCTTGTAAGGGGCTGAGGGATCGTTGTTAAGCTCATTGAGTTTTGTAAGATTGCTTTGGAATATCTGATACCGGAAGCCCTCTTCCTCTGCATTTTTGTACGATTTTCCGAACAGCTGTTTGAAGCTGGCGAAAGTGCAAGTGTTCTCGGAGATAGCCAATATAACCACGAACAGCAGAAGAACCACTTTCTTCATATATCTTGAATGGAAGACTGTAATTTCTAAAGTTCGTTTAAAAAATGCGCATAAACTTGGCTGTCCCACGGCGGTTATTTGCTCAGAAAAGAAGAGTCTAAGCGACCATCTGAGGGTTCGAACGGATGCTCATCCGCAATCCTAACAACAGACGCTTCCTGTTTCATGATCCTTATTGGACTACCTCATTTATCACTACACCCGGGAGACTCACTTTGGGGAGACATATACACACGAAAAACTTTCCCACAGCTTAAGCTTAAAATATCAGTTATTATACAGTAGGCTCACATGGAGTTCACTTCTAAACCATCCTCCCGACTGAGTAACCAACGACCCTCAGTTAAGTCCCTCAGACAATCAATACAACCCACACCGTTGACTCATCGAAAGCACCCATCGCAGAAGTGTCATACTGAGTCTGATAGGGGATGTGCATGCCATCAAACCAACAAAAGTTTAGCTGTCGATCCACTTGGCACCAGCATGGAGAGCAGCTATAATCGGTGGCAAAACAGTAGCCTTGTATAACCTCCAAGAGAAAAGAACAGCGATGAGGAGATGGCTCACTACCTACTCAATGAAATTTTGCTGATCGTGGGAGGACTCAATCGCTTCAACCGCGAGAAGATAACCTTTCTGGAGTTTCTGTAAGTTCTGAGGGAGCTAAACATGATTGCACCGAGCTACGAGCCATGCAACAACGACCAAGTGTACGATATGTGGGCAATGTTGTGCCAGGGCAACCGTGATCTATCAGCGTGCCTCGTGAACTACGCTATCCTGTTGCTGGCTGTCATGGATATCAAGGGGCAACCTGCTGCTGTCAAAAGATTTTTTGAATCAGTACCATACGTTGATGCGAGCAGAATGACGGTGCAAACGAAGAAGAGGAGCAGCCATGCACTTGTTGTTGAGCACCCATTCCGAAAGAACAAAGAAGGCCACTTCTAACTCACACAGTCAGAGGTTCACAGGATATACAAATCGTTCCAACAGTTTCGAGTGACTCGGATGCACTTGGGGCAAATTTAACGTAAGGTTGAGCTGTACCAGGATAGAAGCGCTCCTCGCTATCCTTTTCAGCCGCTGATATCCGATCGAAGTAGAGGTATGCACAGGAGTGATTCAAGAAGGAAGTGCAGCTAGCATCACAACTAGTCCAAGGAAAAATAGAATATTGAATGCACCTTCCAGCCAAACTTGCATCGTTCAGCAAGCAGAACAAAAGATGCTGGGCTCAGGAAGTCAGAGGAACTGTACAGGCTTAGCAAGGATCGTGAGAAGAAGCTCACAGGATAGCTCAAGCAGGACGAAGAGGCCGGCAAATCTCAGGATAAGGAATGCTCGTTCCATCCGAAGATCAGTTCTTTCTCAAAAAAGAAGTCTGAAGCTGTTAAAAGCATTGAAAAGTCGAAGGCAGAGGAAAGGCAAATCGAGCGAATGAAGAAGGCAAGAATGGAAAAGGAACTACACCGGGCCTTCCAAAAGACTGGAACTACTCTCACCGAGAAGATGTACACAAAACTCAGAGCTGACTTGGAAAAGGCTTTCAAGTCTAAACCTGCAGCTGCTCAGCAGGAACGAGAAAAGCGGCACTCTAAGGTGGATTTGTAGGTGGAAGTTGAGCAACCTCCAAGAACGAGCCCATAAGAGGCGCAGTCTCCAGCTGAAGAAAACCCAAACAAAGTGCTGATGACCATCGAGGTATTCGTAAGCTAGGGACAAGTGCACAATCTTGTGGTTCACTAAGGAGATAATCCTGAGCAGCTGGCCCGTGAGTTCTCTCGCCTTCACAGTATTGATTGGGAATATTTAGACCTCGACAATAAGATGTGCTGTCAGCTGTCGAAGTAGATTGAAACTGCCGTCAGGTTTTCACTGTGTCAAATCGAGGAGGAGAGCGTTGAGTGCTCAGAAGACTACTGAGGACTGCTAATATGCGTGTATTTGATTTCCAAGGTTGTACAATCAGCTGGAGGGAGCTTGCTGCTCCTTCTTGACCTATAGTTAGGGAGTGGGTTGGCTGTCGCTGCTATCCACGTACTTTATTCTTTCAGTGATCTCCTCGACGGTCTTGAACTTGTTTGATTCGAACTCATCCAAGAGTTATCCAGCTCCAGTGAAGAATCGGACTTTTGGTATCACTGGGCTTTCCTTGCTGATACGCCGGTTGATTACTAGTCTGGGGTTGTGATACTTCAATACTGGGGCACGCTCCCGCAGAAACTTAAACAGCTCGAGGTAGGCCTTTGGACGGTGTTGGTAGTCTACATCGATTCGCTCTATGCGCTTGAGCAGGATCTTGGATTGCTGAAGTGCAACTGGTAACATGGTCTCGGGAATCTCCCTCAGCTCAGCTAACGTCGGAATCTTCGCTACAATCTTTTTCATGGTAATTATAAGGGTTCTCTCAACAACCCACCTTGAAGTGGTAGGATGCCAACAGGATTATATTAGATTAATTTCCCATCCTGTATACTTTGCATGGAGGACGACTTAAGAATGAGACGACTCAAGAATGAGGAAGAGGAGGTTAACACGCAAAAGGATTATGGAGAGCTCGACCCCTGTATCATCTCTCTCGGACCCAAGGTTGATAATTACGGTGTCAAGGACATGACATCTTGGACACTCAAGTTTAAGGGCAGAGAGGGCTCTGACCTCTATCCTGGTGTTTACGAGGTGAGGATGGACATCCCAAAGAGCTATCCCGGCATCTATCCCGACTGCAAGTTCCTGCATGACTTCACCCACTTCCACATTTTCCCAGGAGGAAGCATTTGCCTACCACTACTCAAACCTGCTGGCTGGTCGAGCAACAAAACTATGATCGAGCTGGTCCTGTCGATAATCAATATGGTGCACTCAGACCCAAAGGTCGGTGACGAAGCAAATCACACAATGTCCAAACTCTATGAAAAGAGCAAGGAAGAATACAAGCAGTATCTCCGCGATCAAGCCAAGAAAATGCAGAACATAAAGTGATAGTCGGTCATTTGCTTTTGCAGCGATTGCCTTTGTTTAGGTGAAGTGTGGTGTCATTCCGGAATAGGACGACATCCACACAACCAGTTTGACTGGTTAAAACTTGGATATTGTTAAAAAAACCAATAACCTCTGAGTTGGGCCCAAGAGCCCCACTCAATGTTTAATAGTCTTGCTCAGCAGGGATCGGCAGACCATTATATACAGCTAAAGCCAGCGGGATATTATGGGTCTCAACATCCACAGCATTACGCTTATAACAATTATGGTGACCTCAACAACAGGCAGGCCAGAAGCCGATACTTTGCGGACTCGGGAACGCCAAAACGACTTTAACACTGTTGCGCTAACGCCGGTCAGTCCCTTCGGCAAACATTCCACACTCCCAACGGCTACTTCGATCAGCCGCAAAGCAAGTCCGGATCCGAAAGTCGCAGAAGTCTCGCGCGTCTGCACGCCATTTCTCGGTTGCACGTTATATTACGTTAACGATGAAAAGCGTACTTGGTAACCAAACCTTCATGAAGTGCAACTTCTGCCTCAACTGGTACAACTCAGCCAGCGGGGACTGGTCCGCTGTTACTTCTCTCAATATCTGCGAGGGCTGTTTTGAGCGCGGTCGGCGCATCGCCTGCTTCAGAGTAGTGCAACCAAAGTCCCTCAGCCTCTTCGAGCTGAAGTTTCGCAAGTGCGTATCCACTGAGATGGATGGACTGGTCCAGGGACAAGCCAACGAGCTCGTGTAGCTGATCGATCAGTACGAGAAGAGCAAAAACTTCTCGCAAATGGTGGAGCCCCTGAAAGGCTACCTCACTGACCTGGTGGACTGCTAGAACGACGTACTCAACCGTTTGGAGCCCGTGAAGGAGTTTGTGAACAATCTGTACAATATGGAGGTGAGTAGGATCGAAGAGGTTTGGGACGGAGTGCTGCTGGAGCTAGAAAACGTGGGCGTAAGAATAACAGACTACCGAAAGCAGGTTACACAGCAGCTGAGGACTTACTCGTGTGAAGTAGCAACTGGCCGGAAGGTATTGGCTTCCATCCGCAGCGAAATTGAGAGCAGCCTTCAAGCCTACAGCTTGGGCAGCATCAAGGATCACTACCGTGAATGCCAGTCTACCTTTTATACGAGTGGCTTCAAGCTTGGATAGCAGCGCGAAGCGTCAAGATTGCGGCCTCCTCTTACGGAGAGAGCACAGATGAACTTTAAGATTCCTGCTATCGAGAGACTCTAACTACGTGACAACTCCCAGGACGTCAAGAAGTACACAGGAGGCGCGAAGCAGTTCAAAAGCATCAGGGAGCGAGTCAGGGGAGGCAGATAGGGAAAGTAAAATATTGAGGATCTGCCGACTGAATCGACTTCAAGAACCCACTTCATAGAGCCTGTGAGATCCCCTCGCAACCAAAGAATAAAGACAACTGCAACGCAAATCCCGCCAAAGTCATCGCGGAGGGATCGGTCAGTTTCGAGTTCAGGGCTCTCCGAGGAAGGGAAGGAACGTGACAACACGAAATCGCAGATCCTCGAGCTTCTAAAGAGAAAATCTCCAAATCCAAGCAAGATGTACCCAGAACGTGTCATGAAGGAAACCATCTACGAAGCGCTTGAGCGCACCTTTGAAGGCGCCTCCCTCCTAGAGTTGGTGGCCTATCGCACCCAGGACCTCGAGTTCTTCTGCTATCTCGAGATGCTCAACTGGCACGCGGAGCTTGAGGTCGTTAAGTTCGTGAAGATTGGTCTGACCGATGAGCATCTAAGCATTCTGCTGAGCTTCCTGAACCGATCCGAGAAAGTGGAGACACTGGTGGTCACCAACAACCTGCTGACGGACAGCTGCTTGGATGTGCTTTCCAGCCACTTCAGCCTCCACCGGCCTATCAGAAACATCTACCTCGGGCGCAACTACGTTCAGCCTTTGAGGTGCAAACACCGACTGCACCAGCTGAGAGACTTGGGCGTGAATGTCTACATCTGATTTTAGTAAAAGATCATCTCCGGGAGAGCTG
>ERZ724508.1303-NODE-1303-length-15243-cov-6.358902_pt1 | contig 15243 bp, 23 predicted proteins | sample MGYA00376041_ERZ724508 | MGnify/ENA primary metagenome ERZ724508 (study PRJEB28724, sample SAMN07190887) | wastewater metagenome | isolation source: effluent of sewage treatment plant in Hong Hong | place: USA: Christiansburg, Virginia | collected 2016-03-01 ...
GAAGAAGGCTGCAGAAGCCGCTCGCATTGCCGAGGAACAGAAGAAGGCCGCAGAGGCCGCTCGCATTGCCGAGGAACAGAAGAAGGCCGCAGAAGCCGCATAGGCCGCTCGCATTGCCGAGGAACAGAAGAAGGCCGCAGAAGCCGCTCGCATTGCCGAGGAACAGAAGAAGGCTGCAGAAGCCGCTCGCATTGCCGAGGAACAGAAGAAGGCCGCAGAGTAGGCCCGTAAAGCTCAGTAGGCACAGCAAGCAGAGGCTCCCACAGAACAGCCAAAAACTGATTTATGAGTCTAATGTAGCTGATTGCAATTCACAAACATTATCTGTATCACTCCTCCTCTGCAAACACTTCACTGTCTCCACAGTCACGAGGATCAAACTATGATTACGACTCGATTTCCCTTGCTCGCTTTGGCTTGCTTGACCGAGCCCCTTCGTCATGACGCTTCTTAATAAACTTCATGCGCTTCACATCGTTGTGTTCATTCGAGGTCTTCATTATCAATCCAAGTACTTTCTGTGAAGTTGCAGTAGCAGCTGATTTCTCAAGAACCATCTTTGCGACGTTATCGCTCCAAAGTTCGTCTACTAATGCGCGAATATCAGAATTCGTCTCGGGTTCCTCTGTCAGCTCTTCAAACCCCTCCCACTTCACCACATAGAACACTTCGTTGCCTACATCAGCGATCCATTACCTTTAACCTTCGTCCTCAAGATCTTCTCTACCTTGTACTCCATCGGATGAGTCATTTGGGTTATTTAATTTTAGCATGTCTGCTGAAGCGCCAATTAAAGAATAGTCGGCGCCAGCATAAAACTTAAATAATGGAATTCCGATTCCTTCCTTTATGATGACCAACTGATTCCTCACCCATCCCCGAAGATATATGACATTAATCATTAATTACCGAATCTCTTATTATTGCACAAAGATCTTCTCGCGGATCGGTCTATGTTTCGCAGAGGCCTTCCGCTCAGAAAAATGGATGCACTTGGTCGATATAATTGATTTATTCACCATGTAGAAAAGCGAAAGTCTTAGGAACTACTCGAACAGTACGTATTCGCTAAATGGCGTCATGGAATACCTCAACGAACAGATTCAGCTGCTAACAGACAAGGAGACAGGTTGGCAGGAAGAGCGGGAACAGCTCCAAGCGAAGATTGCCCAATTGGAACGTGATCTCTCCCAGCAGCGGGCGATCAATGGTGAGCTGATGAAGAAGATGAAGCATCGAAGGACTTCGAGCTAGGACAAGACCATCATTTTCAACCAAACTAACATCAGTTCGTACTTTCCTCCGATTGTAATGATGCATCGCTCTGCCTGGACCAGCAAAAAGAACCTTCGAAGCCACTTGGATTCTGTGAGAGCGCTAGCCTGGCATAATGACTTCCTTGTGAGCTCTGGCGAGGACTGTCTCATGAAGTTCTGGCGGGAAGGAGAGCTAACCAGTACTGTGCGAGGTATGCCTTCGACTTATGCAGAACATCTTGGACCAGTCTTTACGATGACCAAGTATAAAGACCAACTATATACTGGCGGCTCGGAGGGCTTGATTCGGCAGTGGGATCTATCAGGGCTTGACAAAGGACGTGTGACTTGCAAATTAGAGAAGGAGCTGCACAATGATGTTATATGGGAGCTCAACCATCATAGATCGCTACCTCTCATGTTGTCGTCAAGTGCGGACGGACTTATACAGCTCGTCCGAACAGAGCAATATCTCTCCTTGCAGCACCGTTTCCTCAGGAAAATGAATAACGGAGAGCAGCTATACACCCCCACATCACTGGACTGGTTAGACACTGACCGCTTCGTAACATCCTACTTGGAGATACCCGATGTGGTCGTCTTTGACATAGCAACAGTACAACTTCCCGTTTATAAAGCAAAAAATAGTCGTTAACTACGCGTACAAGTTTGAGGAGACCTACAGGCAGGCAAACAAAATCCTCTTCAACGAGCATAACCGACTGATACTCAGCGCACACTAAGACAAAATGATCAGGTTCCTCGACCCGTCATCAGGTAAAGCTGACAATCTACTTAGATAAAATTGTCAAGTCGTTAGTAGCGCATTCAGACTCCGTAACCGGTCTGACTTTTCAGCAGAAGAGCTATGAATTCGGTTCGAGCAGCCATGACGGCAGCGTGCGTCTATGGGATATGCGTAACTTCCGCTGCCTCAACGATGTGCCAATTCCCTGTAAGAAATACGACGAAGCTGCCAACACACTACTCCAGCATCCCACTGACATGGCCATCGCAGTGGCAGGAGCTGACGGCATCATTCGGATGCTCTTCGAGTCGGACTGATTAATATTTTATAGTAATCATTCCTCTCGAATGAGTTATGAGCATCTCGTCGGAAGTCTGGGCGAGTTTCTCGAAGTACCACACGAAAGAAGAATTGTAAGGCTCAAGGCTGTCTCCAACGGAAGCGTACGTACAGAAATGCGACCGACGACCCGACAAGGTAACTAACCGTAATATTCAGTCAAGGGGTTCGACCTGTTGGAACACACCAAAAACTACAAGAATAGTGCGATGCTGGAGGTGATGAAGGGACGGGACAATCCTCATGACCGCTCAAATAAACCAGTTTCGAGACACCGTTCTATCGAAGTGGAATCTCGGGTGGCCAAGCTGAATAAAACCTAACATAGTTTCTTCGTGAAGGAATAACCTCAGATCGACTTACCAAACAAGAACACGTACCGCATTCGACTATTGCAGTCTCAACAAAAAGCACCTGCTGCTCAAGTCCATCATTAAGACTCAATAGGAGCAGAACAAGTTTAAGGGAAGCAGCATCTACGATGAGAGTTTCAAAAGGCTGTACTCTGGCCTTGAGAAGGTGTATATGCAGCCCATTGCTAACAAACAACGGTTGGTCGTGGATGATGGGGAGGTTCATATTGATCATGTACGGCTGCTCAAAAACGACTTTGAAACTGCTAAAGCTCGCATCCCTCCCAAACTTCGTTTGAGGTTAGAAGGTGGCCGGCATTGGGCGCGAACCCACCATAAAAGTTGTAGTTACTACAACCGGTAGCTCTGCTTGGATGAGGGTAACTCTCCTGCCAACCATCAACACCCACAGAAACGTGGTTAGATCATTGGTTCTATTCGACAGCTACTGAAATGATATCTCTCGCCTCTTGAATGTATAATCTAGTTTAAATGATTGAGGAAAAGGTTAGATCCGCCAGCTAACAGAACTTCGTATAGGAGTGCAACAAGTTCCTTGATAAGGTGTGGGAGAAGAGCAACGAGAAGATCGACGATCCGTAGGTCCGGAAGGATATCTACCAGTAAGTGTTGAATCCTAACCTAGCTACGTTGAACTGTTGGGCATCGAAAGGCTGACCGGCAAGGTCACCAACGAGGAGGTGAGTGCACAACTCAAGGATGTCATCTCTAACCAGGAGGCCATTGAGCAAATCAAAAATTGGATGGATGCATATGCCATAGAAGAAGAAAGGAAGCGCATTGAAGAGGTTAAGGCCAAGGCAGAGTCAGAGCCTGCCAAGAAGGTGAAAGTGCCTGAAATATACGCGGTTGCCAAGCCCGATGAACAAAAGAAAGGTAAGACATACGAAAAGCCACATTAAAAATCTCGCAAAGAGCCAGAGAAGGATCTGAAAGAGAAGACTAGGTAGCCACGTGAGGTGGCTCCACAAAAGGACAAACAAAAATTGTCTGATCGAATTCAAGATCAAGAACCGCCTACAAAAAAGCGCACTAAGAATGAGAGCGGTGCAGGAGAGCAACAAACTCCTGGAGGCATGGACCTATAGCAGCAACCCCAAGGCGACCAGCAACAGCCCCCAAGCGACGGAAAGACCAAGTGCAAGTTCTTCCCGTTCTGTAAGAAGTAGAACTGCCCGTTCTTCCACCCTACTGAAAAGGTACGAGATTCCTCGCTGCGGTGAACCCAAAAATAAGCCCGATGACGGTTAGCGCCCAAATATAGTGTAAACCGAAGCCGAATTGACGGACTTCCAAAGGCGCGCCGGACACAAAAAAGAGGGTGAAAATAAAGCTGTTCACCGTGTGCATTCCTCAGTGTGACCTAACGTAGTGCACCTATTGGCCCCGTTGCAAGTTCAAGCAAGCCTGCATGAATGCACACGAACCGTGCAAGTTTGAAGACAAGTGCACACGCCCCAATTGCTACTACGACCACCCGTTCAAGAGTAACACTTCCTCACTATATAGAATCTAACCCCACGATGGATTTGATGAAGATGCTGGCTGCTACCCTTGGTCAGCCCAAGCGACCTTTTAAGAAGCGCACATTATCCAGTGAGGCAAAAGACGCCCCTGCTGGAGGGGAGCTACCAAAGGACCAAGCTTGATATGGTTGCTAGTTCAGCAAACATTTGAAGAAAGACTGGTAGCAATAACGGTCAGTTGTGGAAGCTGTCCTGCGACTGCATTTCCTTCAGCAAAAGCGTTGTTGGGCGTGCCTTAGATTCAAGTGCCTCGCGGAATCGCTGTTAGATTCCCAACTTGTCGTGTGGTAACTGCAGGAACAGTAGCAAAGTTTCCAGTGTTGCTGGTTTGACGTCTGTGGGGTCGAATAAGTACTCCGTCATCAATTATGGGTCTATGCTAGTGTAATACGGTACTTCTTTCAATCTTCTTGGTCGGAGATTCCTTGCTAGGCGATTCCTCAACCTCTCCCACTTCGTAGTGGTTGCCATCTGCAGCCTTCTTCGACATCACTCGTTCAAGCTATTTGGATTCCATGTTCTTCTCCAGCATACTATTCAGCACTTCTTTGGACTTAATGCAAATCTTGAATAGTGCCTCCTTGAACCTGGGGAAGTCCAATCCAAAGACGCCACGACGCTCCTCCCCGGCTTCCTACTTCAAAAAGGACCTGTAGACCTGGCTGACTGTGTTTTTGGTGACCAGGACAGGCACTATGCGGAACTTAACCATGAACATATTGAGAGTGTTGTTACTGATCTCGTTATAGCTGGTGGTCGAAATCTTAGACTTCTCATACTTGAGCAGCAGATCGAACACAACCTTGAGCTGGTTATCGTACTTGAACAAGATTTTCTGCACAGATGCCGACTGCCACACATCGCTATACACCATCTTGACATCCACAACTCGGTTCAGTAGAGACTCATCCTTGCGGAGGATGTTCACATACAGTTTGTTTTGCTTCTCTATGATACTGCGTTCCTATTGCTACTTGCGCTACTTCTCCTCCTCTCGTTTCTTCTTCAAGTCCCCTTCCAGCGATTTCACCTCGGCTCGCTTCTTCTCGAAGTACTCATCCACTTGCTTTTTGTATTCCTACTTTATCTTCTATTTGCGTGCTCGCTACTAGGCCTCTTTGGCTTACTTGGTCTGGTGCTACTCCTGCTTCCTCTTCGAAATTATCTCGCGGATTCGCTCATAATCTTACTTTTTCTGTTTCTTTCTAAGCTACTCGCGTTAGCGTATCTTCCTGGCAGCCTCCATTTCAGCCTGTCGCTTCTTGTCGATTTCCTCCTTAATGGAAATCATATTCTTCTTCAACCCCATATCCCTTTTCTGATACCTCTACTCAAACTCTCGAAGCATCTTCTTCTTCTGCTCGATCTACATCTTCTTGCGTCGTGAGTACTCGTTATCAATTACTTTATGTGCCTTGTTATGAACTATCTCTTCATTGTTTTACACCGAATCAAGCATGTCGTCCATCCAGTATGCCACTTCTTCAGCGATGTACTTGTCCTTTACACTAACGCTACCCAGACCAATTTTCATACCCAAACTGAACCGGACCAATGGATGAAACTCGTTCTTGTCAACCTGCTTAAACTTTGCTGGAGATCGCTCGGCGGTAGAGGATGCCCGTTTCGGTCTTAGATAACCCTGATGATAATCCTTCATCTTCTCAATTAAGCTCTGGAAGAGAACTGGTTTGGCTCGGTAGGTCTCGGTCTTGTGAGTCTTGGGTTCGATGAGGTTGAAACCCAACTTGTCGAAGACAATTTAGCTTAGGATCTCAAGAGCAGTACGGTAACTATAGCTGAAGCCATCATAAGCCTCGGAGAGCTCGTAGTCAAAATGAACTTCTACTTCTTTGACTTTCTTGTAACCTTCAGGCAAAATGAATTTAGGGTTCTCGCTGAGCCGTCGATTGAACTCCTTGACTACTTCGCCCTCTTGGAAGTATGCATTCTAGGGGTTCTCGAACAGCTAGATGGAGCCGTGACGTTCTTTGGTGGTTTCCTTGAGTTGGTACACAAACTGCTTGAGGTGGCGCACCGGTGGTGAGTGGTAGTACCCCTCCTCGGGTTTGTTATACAGATGCAGACAAAATTGCACTATGAATTCCTCGAAGCCCAAGTAGCTCAGGTTCAGCAAGTCATTGTGCTTGCCATGCTTCTAATTGATAAGTCTGAACAAGGTCTGCAGCTCCTCTTTCTTGATGTTTTCTATTTGGTAGTCGCGCACCATCTTTACAACCTCGGCCAGATTAATCTTCTATTCGGCCTTGAAAGCTGCTAACGCCTCTTTGTTGCGCATACCCGAACTGGAATATTTGAAGAACAAGAATCTCCACACCTTGTGATAGCGCTTCAGAAAAGAATCGATGGCATCAACGTATGAGTCCTACTCCGCAGGGATATGCACGAGGCGTACCGACGATAATCCGAGCCCATCAGCATGATCTTCTTTAACACTGTCCCATTCGAACAAGCAGTTGACTTCATTATCCTTCTTGTTGCTGATACCCAGCTGAATCGACCGTTGTTCCAGCAGGCCCTTCACCATTTTGGAGGTACGCTCACTTTCGAAGCGACTTCTCTCCTGCTGCTATTCGCTCTTTAGTCGCAATTCGTCTCTTTTGATTTTGGCATGCTCGAGTTATTTTAGAGCACGTTTGGTGGGCCTTAGCATACTAGCATCTAAGGGAGTAGTCACACTGTCTGCGTCGCCAGGTGACCTAAGTCCGCCTGCATGCATTGATGACACGTTCAACTCCGACCTTTCTAGACGTGAGCTCATCATGGATTTGACCCGTTTGTTTTAATCATCGGCAGGCGCAACATTCTTGTCGTTACCGACCTCCGACTCTACTTCAATAGTCTTTAGACTATCCTGAACTTGGGTCTCATCTCCGTGAATTTGTTTGAGCAAGTCAAATAGTCGTTTAGATTCTTTGCCGAATTCACGCTTGACTTGCAGATAGGTGTGCAGGAGAAACATATCCAATTTTTAATGCAGCTCGCGGTATCGATTTAGGAACAGTGCCAACAGCCGACTGATGTTACGAATGCTATGGTATAGCTTCGCCTCCTCGACCAATGGCTTCGGCATCTTATCGTGGTTGCGATCGTACTATTTTTGGATGTGGGCGACTGGTCGTGTCGTTTTCTCGTGCGCATACAGCATGGAAAGACCAAGCTTGCTCGACTTAAGTATAAACTGCTATAGTTCCTCGTCCATGTCGAGGGTGTCCAGCGCAGACTCCAACAATTCCAAGCAGAACTGAGAATGCACATTCTGAATAGACTGCAAAGTACATCGCTGATGATTGCTTTGACCAGGATGTCAACGGTCTGCATTGTTTCCAGCACCGTGAGCCTATTGAGGTCGATCATGCACTTGCATAGCTCAAGGCTGGCCGAAGATGCCTTGTTTTGGATATTGGTCAGCAGGGAAGTCATCAATGGTCCGGCTGGTAAGTTTGGCAACAATCGAAAGTTAACAATGAAGTTATCCACCAGGAACTTGACCTATCTTATTGGAACCGCAATACCTTCTCATCTTGCGTCGCAAAGCTGAAGATGCTCACCAGGGTCTTATACAAGAACGGTGCGTACTGGTTTCGTTCAAGGCCCAGCCTGAGCATCAGGTCGAACAGCATTGCGAGGGCCTGTGAACTACCCACAGTATCGTTCTCAAGAGCAAGAGCTTTGAGGCTATTGATGAGTGTGCTCGGTAGCTGCCGATCACTTTCATGGAAGTAGGTAGGAAACAGGTTCCACATACGTTGTAGGATGCCTGCGCACCATAGTTTGAGATCGCGATCTGTACTGTCCAATTGCTTTAGGAGCAGCTTGGTCCAGTCTACCAGCTACTTGCTTTCGCCAAAAGTCGCAGTATACGGCGGCTAGAGCACGTTGAGAAAGCTATCGAAAAGCCCTATGAGTTCCTTATTGTCAGTGAACAAGGTGTTGCGAGTGGGGGTCACGTGACTGTACAATTATTCCTCCAAGTAGTCAAGCAATGCTGAAAGTAACTGCTCAGTCAGTCCTTCGTGGCGTTTAATAGAGTATAGGAAGCTGTTGATTCCATCTGCCAGTAGCCACTCTTTTAGGATCTTCTCATCGAGCTTTTCCTGTCTACTTTAAGGGTATAGTTACTTGTACACCTCGTGGAAGGCCACGAAAATCTCAAGGGTACGTTTTGCAACGGGCTGGTCCTTACTGATGAGCCCTGGTTTGAGCACATTAAACAAAAATTCCACACTTTCCTTTTCCTCCTTGCAGAACAAGCTGAGCACAATGAATTGCGCCTGGCTGTGTACATCATGAAGGAACTCCATGATGGGTAGGTAGCTCCCCTTGACCCCTTTCACCAACAAGTGCGCGAGGTACTTATTGTTCTAAAGAAATAGGTTGAGAGCGTGCTGTGGGGATAGTTTGAGGTTCTTAGCCAGCGAAACAACGGTGAGTTCGAGGATGTTCGCAGATTCGTTTAGAGGTTTCTTGGCGGAGACAGTCTGGAGGTCGATTTAGAGCGGTTTGAGCAACTTCGCTGCTTCCTTCATCACAAACCTTTCGTAAAAACGCTTTAACAGTTCGCTTACAGCAGAGGCTTCACCGTCCACTATCTCTTTCTTCAGTTCAGGTTAGACAATCAGGCCGAGCCTTCGCAATGCCTCTGCAACAATGTTCCAGTTGTAAAGCCGGATGGCAGGTGTATGGTTCTATTTGAGACTCTGCAAGTTGCCGATAGCATCGTTGTCTGTGTGAGCAACAAACATTACAACTGGGTTCGTTACGACAGGCCGTGCGGATGACCTCGCCGAACAGGTAACCGACTCGTAGTAGATCGGAGGTTTAAGCTGCCAGCTCAATACGGTTGTCCTGCACTTTCTTGCCTTCACGGGCAACGGAGCATGCCTGCAGCCACTTGAACACCTCAGCCGAGACGTTCATTGTGAGGAGAGCTAATATAAAACTGTATAGCGAGCGGTGCCGGAACGGCGAATCACGTTAATTCTTAGCTCTTCGCCACAGTACGAAGGACTTCTTCCACTAACACTCTGAAATCCTCCCTGAATAGCTACGAAAGGAGTACATGCATAGCCTCCCGTTCCCCGAACTATCGAGACCTTTTACAATTTCATCCACCTCCTCCTTTGATGGGCGCTCTAGTCCAATATCTTCTGCCACTGCTGTCATGATCTCCTCCAGCTAATTCTTTTCCAAGTACCCTCCGCCGTCTGCATCTATCGCTTTGAATGCTGCCTCTGTTATTTTCTTAACCTTCGCTGGGTTTTTCAAAATCTGGCCGATCATAACTATAATAAAGAAAGTAAGTGGTAACTCTACCACAGCAGCGATTAAACCAAAAGTCGCTATGCCTCCGGTCTGGGCGGGGGTTAGAAGTCAATTATAACCTGCATGACGGACTATAACTGGGATCATAATAGATATTTGATGCTCTAGGGTTCAATAACGCGCGGAGAACTGCTCCGACAGCACCCCGTACAGTTTGACTCGCAGGTGGTGAAGATCAACCGTAAAAACGACCCCCAATAGCGGCATCTAGTGATAACGGCGGGTCATTTGTACAACTTAAAGGGAGAGTATGTGCAACGTGCCATCTCTGCCGAAGCCATCGAAGCGGTGGTGATGAGCAAGAGCAGCTACGAGTTCGTGCTGCGGGTGCTCGACGGCTACGATTATAGGTAGCTTCTTCAATTGATTCAGGTTCGAATCGCCATTACGTTGGAGGGTCTACGAAGAGGTCATCAAGCTATCGGAGGAGCGTGGATGCAGTCGACTTCCACTGTACCTCGTGTAAAGTGCCACTTTGGAGGGTTACTGCCGAAACTCGCATGGAGGCGGGTTGCAACAGCTTCCCCCACCTGTGGACTTCTAATTGTACCAATTGTAAACCACTCAGCGATAGCAGTTTGAACCGTATCATCAGCAACTTGCTGCAGGCGGATCATAGAGTGCTCTTTATTGCCGACCCCCACCTCTTCTAAATTCACCCAACAGAGCTTGTTGAGGTAATAAGATTGGGACATTTCACGACTCTTGTGGAACACCATCGTAGCAAGGATAAACTGCTGCGTAAGGTCATCAGTAAGGACGGCCTAGTTGGTTCCAGCTTTTCAATGAGACGCCGGTTCGTTTAGTACCAACAATCAAGCCACACTGAGCATGTATGCTTTGTTTTAGAAGATCCTGACAGTTTTATGGTCTATACAAGACCATACCGGCATAGCCTCGCCTAAGATCTCTAAAACTTTCGGGAGTTCACTGAGGCAGAAATCTCCAGTATCTTCAGTCAACTGATCACCTCCATGATGATTCTTTCGCTACAGGAGCTATCTCTAGAGAACGTGCTCTACGACGAGCTCGATGAGTTAGTGCTCACCGAGTTCGAGCAGCTACGCCCCCGAAGTTCTCACCTCCATGTCGAGGAAATGTCGCCATAATAATATGCTACGGGAAGGAAATCACCAGTGACAGTCATCTGGCGTATCGGTGTTCTACTCTATAGGTTGGTCTACGGCACGGGACCAACCCTTAGCAAACCTGAACGATTCTTCACGAACAAGAAACTCTGGTTCGATGAGGAGCGTCGAAGCCGAATATCAACCAATTTGGACACCTTAATCCAATAGCTACTGGAATTCGACCCATAAAAGCGTATGCGAAGGTACTGCAGCAACGGACAGCCCTGTACTCCAAGCGATATCATTCGGCATGCTTGGTTCGGCTGAGCCCAATATTATTGTGACTACCGGTTGATATCATCTGTCTGTCTCATAAGTTTACATAATAGCTGTCGAACTCACTTATTATAGATCAGCTGCCAACCGCCGTAATGCTCTGGAGACTTTATGTTCTTGCGGTTTAGCATGTAGTCGCAGACCAGCTTGCCGAAGTCGGCGAGAGCCCCCTTGACTAACTTTTCAGTGACGTGGGTTGAGTATTCCATGCATGGTGATGAGTTCACTTCGATCAGGTATGGCTGGTAGTCCTCGTCAATCATGAAGTCGTAGCCGTACATCTCCAGAGTATTCCTGCGAGGCACGATGAGTTCCGAGACGCTCTGCAGTGACTCAATGATGATGTCCCGCATCCGTCTTTTGATTCGAGTGTTGAAGATATCCTGGCCTGTCTGCTGCTTGATGGTCTCCACAAGCTCTCCTTCGAAGAACATGAAACCCTTGATCTCATCGCTTTAAAACTTCTCGGAGTGCTTGGCGACCGAATTGTTCGTGAGATGTGCAAACCTATTTTTGATGTCGCCAGGCGCATACTCCTCAGCGGAGAACCGAATATAGCATTCCTGATACATCCAGATTCGAAGTGGTTTTAAATCGCTGAGTACGACCCACTGCCGAATGTCGAACTGGAATTATTCGATGGTGTACCTTTCGGTTCTTCACAATCAATGGATTCTCGATGTACTTCTGTGCCACCCACTGAATATCATCGCGGCCCACCACATAATCCAGAATTTCGTCGAGGTCCGAAAAAGCTTTAATTCCACGACCACGGGATCTACTAGCAGGTTTCACTATCCAGATGTTCTCCCGGTTCAGCGAATATTGCATGTCATACTCCTTTATTCGCTCGAGCTCCTTCGAAATTAGTTCAGGAAGCTGGGCGGTAGTCTTGTAATCTAGTTGCTTGGCCATAGTGGAGTACATGGCTGGGTCAATGGGTTTCCTGCCGGTAATAGTTCGCCATTCCTCGTAGCTTATTACTGGGAACCTCCCCTAATCGATGAATCCAATTTTGTGTTGGAGTGCCAACCCATACCGACGTACCAGTGCGAGACACACTACGAGCAGCTTCTCGTGCTATTCAGGCTGCTTTTCTTGAGCAGCCTTGAGGATAGCAACGACCTTGCCAAACTTGAAATCTTCAACCCAATCCTAAAACTCAGCGGAATCGTGAAGATCGAAGCACCTCGGGTAGTAGATATCCGGGTCCTTGTTGAGATGGATAAGGTTCTTGATGTTGCGACAGAGACCGTACTTGGTCGTAATGGAGTTGCTCTTCTCGAAGTGGTTGACTATTTGATGCTCCAGTTGGTTCACTGTATCGATGCGCCTGCACTTAGTGATAAACTTGAAGTCATAGATCAGCGAGTCAGTATCCGTGTTCTCATGCCATCCGCGATCCAGGAGATAACTCGTCAAGTCAGCGTAGTTGCCAACCACGAAAATACGTTGATCGGGCTCGACACCATTCTTTTTCCGATAGTTTGTGAAGGCGTCCGGCCCGAAGAACGGATCCACGAAGAATTCCTTCTTGTTCTCCTCTTTTTCTTCCTTGGTTTCGGTCTATTCATCGTCCAAATCGTCGTAAAGATCCTCGAACTTCTTAGTCTTGAGCTTATTGCGTAACGCCTCGAAGTCGTCTACTGTAGCTTCAAGAGGGTACATTTCATAAGCTTAAGCAGAGGGTCCCTTCTGAAGTTAATTTTGTCACGATGGCGGTACTTGCTCTTCATCAGCACTTGCTTGTCGAGCTGCTCCAACCGTGACTATTTGTTCTCGCGAGCAGGTTTTGGCTGCGGCTTCTGCCCCCCAAGCAAAGTTTCGTAGATGGGCTTTTTAAGAGCACGGGCCAGCGACGCCACTCGGTATCGGTAGTACATGAGCACTCGTTAGAGCATGGCTTGTTCATGTTTAGCAGAGGTCTCCTTTGGGCGTTGCGAGGGCAGTTCAGGCTTGACTGCCGGTCCTCTTCTGATAGTTTCCTACGGCCCACTTTACATTAATTCAAAATTGGTTATATGTTGGCTAAGGTGTCTCAACGCATCAACGAAATCCTTCAAACGCAGGATCATCCCAACATTGTGGGAACACCCAAAGACCAGAAGAAGGTAGACGCCTTTGAGAGGTCAAGAATGAGCGGTGCTGAGCCAACTGAACGAGCAAACTTCAGCGATAAGAAGGATCGAGCACCACAGCGCAACAACCCCAAGCAGGTGCTCCCTCCAAAATCGTCGAATAACCTATTCTTCAGTCCCGCATCAAGGTCTGACAAGGAATTGGATATGGCATCAAGACGGTCAATAGAGAAGCCACCAATGGCACCGACCATCCAGGTGCAGCCTCCCAGTATGCCGGCAACCGAATTGTTCATTACGATGTATCGGGAAGAGATACTTGCTTTCGTAAGGCCGCTTCTGGTTGAACTCGAAGCTAAAATTCTAAGGAGGTTGGAAACCATCTAAAATTAGCTACGTGCTATAAGCGAACTTCAGAAGTTCAGTCCAGCAGTAATGGCACCCACCCCAATTTTCAACCCACCTCTGAAGCTTGATTCGGTCGCTACCTCTGAAATCGAAGCAATACTACAGAAGGCCCAACTCATCTCCAGCAAAATTGAGGAGAACCAACTACGAGTGGTATCTCGCTTCAGGGACATAGAGGACCAGCTGTTTAAAGTCAACCGCAAGGCTTCCGAGAAGTGTTCTTGCTTCAACCACTTAGAGAGCATAGTTGAGGGTCAAAATTATCTGTGCGAAGAGCTGAAACAGCTAAAGCAGCAGCAGCATCGTCGGACACCCTCCACCTGACAGTTCTCCAATTTATAAAACTTTGGAGTAGAGTCACTCATTTATATGCCCTCCGAAGTAAGGCTTCCAGCCGGGAGCCGATGGGCTGCTGTTTCTTGTTGAGATCAATGAACGAACGGTGTTCACGCTTGTCTTCGTCCTTCTTGGACTGCAGACAACGTATTAAGCCCTATTCCTTGCTGCTCGTTGGAAACTTTTCGGTGGTCTCTTCGATGAGCATGCTGTCACGGTTCTGCCTGGCAAGTTTACTGCGGAACTGTGCTTCCAGAGTAGTCTTCCGGAACTTCTCTTAGAAGTTGAAGTTGACGAACTGTGGGACGTACTTACTTATTTTCTGTTCGGAACGTTCTATATGAGTTGTCAGCTTGAGCTTCTACTTAAAGGATGTTTTTAGTTCGATTAGGCGTGGACGATGCTCACTTCGGTCTCCTGTGAAGTTTTCAGAGAGGCAACGAGTCTCTCGATCTAACTTGAACGAGTTTGCATTGTTTTGCCGACGCAGCAAGTACTTCCGGTTGAGGAGATGCTTCTTGCTCGTGACCTTCTGAGTCTTTAGGTGTTCAGTAATCGAAGTTTACTAGACAGCCTGACTCGATTGGGTCTCCTTTCTTAAATGGTAGCTCAGCAGCTCCGAACGTTGTGTTTTTAGTGTTTGTTATTCGTCACGGCTTACGTACAACTCGATAGGTCTTTACCGAGTACTTACCGTCCCCTCTTTAATGTTCTTGTAGATGTTGTCATTCTCCTCCTCCGACTAAGAGCCTGAAGTATCTTCCATTCCAATTTTGAGGATGTCTTTGGTACGGTGCATCTACTTTAGCATTTGGTCACGCATATTCGATAGCAGCTTATAGGCCTCAGCTGAAGGCTCATTCTTGTCCCTTTTGAAGTCACCCCTACTTGAGAAATAAATATTGATGGCTTTGCAGAGATCCTCTCCCATCTCCCGGTAACCCTTCTCATCGATGTGCAAGTTGCTGTTCTCAGCACTACAGAAGGAACTCTAAAATGTAAAGATATTTGGAATTCGGAGCTTGCGCCAGAGGGATACTCTTGCCGTGCCTTGTTTAGTCGAGCTAATTGCAAAGTTACAGTCGTTAAACGAAAAACTTCCATGGATTTTTGAGAGGATGTAAGGCAGCTATCGACTGGCGTGTGGCTGACTTCTATCGTGGCAGCCATATGCAAATATATTCTTCTTCTTGGAGTGCCCGTGGAGATCGCAAAACATCACCAGTCTGTCAGATCGAGCATATGCCATGATCATCTTCTTGAGATGAAATATTTATGGATCTGTGCTCCGGTTGGGTTTGCCCCAGGTTCGATTGAGGTCGACCCCACGAAGTGAGCATCGGCTACTTCCTAGCACTACACCGTCAGGGTTGACCATTGGCACCAACTTGAATACAAACTTTTACCTAAGTAGTTTCGCCTAAAC
>ERZ724508.1308-NODE-1308-length-15207-cov-5.697136_pt1 | contig 15207 bp, 21 predicted proteins | sample MGYA00376041_ERZ724508 | MGnify/ENA primary metagenome ERZ724508 (study PRJEB28724, sample SAMN07190887) | wastewater metagenome | isolation source: effluent of sewage treatment plant in Hong Hong | place: USA: Christiansburg, Virginia | collected 2016-03-01 ...
GTCGCGTTTGTACTTTCTGCCGCAACGATGGTATGCCTCTGCGTCAGCATTAAAGTAGCCTTGGCACTTGTAAGTTCCCTAAATATCAAAAGGCGCTACGTCATAACGGTTGAATTTCATCTTGCCTTCCCCACACTCTGGACACTTTGGAATTGAACCCAACATCCAACCATCTGCTACTCTTTCGAGAATTTCATCCTTGGTGCCATTCTGTGGTTGTTCGTTGTAGGCCAACATTGCCTTGAGCTCTGCCACTGTAAAGCCCACATATTCCTTCTTGTAGTCTTCGAATTCCTTGCGTTCCTACTCAGTGTAACCTCCCGGTTTGTACTTCTTCGGGTCTTCGGCTTGAATATCTTATGGGTTTTTGGTTCCTGACTTGTGTTTCTTGATCTCTCCTGACTTGAGCTTTAGGATGCGGTCTTCGAGTTCCAGCTGCTGTTGCTCAGTAAGATCAGTGTAGCCGCGGATGTCGCCCACTTGGACGTCATCCTCGAGATATTTCTTAGGCAGGAAGAAGCACTCCAAGTGATTCCAAGGTTGCGATTTTCGATGTCCATCATCGAAGCAGAGTGCTATACGGATAGCACCCTTATCGATCTTGGCCTTGCATTTCCTACACTATGATCGATTGCTGGGCGCAGACTCGACCTGAAGGTAGTTTGGGTTTCCCTCCATTTTGTAATATAATATCGGTCGGTCGCAAAACCCCGTCAATTTCTATAATAGAGCTCTGGAATTTCGATGAGCAACCGGTAACCATGTCGCTTAACCTAGCTACTATAACCAGAAGTGGTAGGAAGCCATCAGTGACCTGTTGGAACAAGTGGACGAGTAGAACCAACCGCTTGAGGAGAACCGAAATGACAAGGGGGTACATCCATTCTCTATTCAGCTCACCTACAAGCGCAGTGATTTGGAATGGTTTCAGTACTACGCGGGATTGTACATTCGCTACATTGACTGCTACAAGAGGCTGGAGGACTGTTACGACCAACTTGCGCACCCACAGAAACGAAAGCTACTGAAAGAGATGTTGGACAACAGTATGGTCAGGATGTGTGAAGTCAAGCAGAATCTTGTGAGGTACAGCACACACAGCCAAGTTGTCCAGTCCGATTTTATCAATCTCGATGAGGTTGTCATGGAGCTGAAGCTTACTCCGAAGGTACTAGAGGTTCCTGTACCTCGCTACTTCAAGGAGGATAGGAAAGACAAAATCGAGGAAAGGGATCAACTGGTCATTCAGTTCATGGAAGATTACCACGGCACCACAGCTCCTGAGGAGGAGGTGTTGGACGATCGTTGTGTGATCGAAACAACCACCGAAACGACCGTCCGCATCATTCAAAAGCTTGAACGTGGCCGACAGGGCATAATTCGAATGCTGGAACTTCAGAAACTGAAGAACAAACTCCAAAAAGAAAAGTCAGCAAGGATTAGTGAAATCAACGGCGAGGAAGAAGAGTCACAAAAAGCAAGTGTGGTTATCCAGAAGTATTGGAGAGCATTTGCAAGCCGCAAACTGGTCAGCGAATGGAGGGAGGAATAGCTTCGCTTCCTTGGGATGGAGAAGGAACCGATGAAAAGTAGCGTTCAGGAAATTGCCAAGAAACAGCGCACCAGGCTTAAGCTTCTGCAGATCGACCATGAGAACACGTTTAAACTTGACCACGGAAAGATCAAGAAGGATGTCTACCTCACCGAAGAGCATAACATCAAGACGAGCATGCTCGATGAGCGCCGAAAGTGGATCCAAAGATTCTTGGAGATGAACGAGTTTGCCGATCTTCCCAAAGCCGTCGAAGACTTCTACCAAAAAGATCTGAAAGAGGACGACAAAGAAAACACCAAACCGAACAAGAAGAAGGATGATAAGAAAGAGTCCAAAGGCAAACCCAAAAAAAACGAGGTGGATAAATTCCTCGATGAGCATGATCGTCGTGGACCGAGTGAGTTGGTGTTACAACTACAGAAGAATATTGAGGAGCATACCGTCAAGTGGGCGCCTCGGGACTAAGCTGAGTCCAATGAACAGAAATACGATACCGATATTGCTCGAAACTCTATCCGCCCGGAAGTGGAGTAGTAGATTAGGTAGAAGGTGGACGAAATGATTGCCCTTGAGTTGGATAACATGCGGATCAAGTACGGTGTGAAAAAGAAGAAAGATAAGAAGAGAAAACCGAAGAAGCGTAAGGAGAAGAAGGTCAAGATCCCACTCGGATTGGGTAAGCGAGATCCCAAGGATCTGCTGGCCGAGTTGGTTTAGGCCAAAGTGGTGAAGGTACTGCAACCTGCAAAGATGGCCGACCTAATCGGTTAGCATAACCCTTTAGGGACGCAGCAGGAACGACAAGCAACTCTGATGCCAGACCCGTCCATAGCCCAGCTAAGGCAGGTGCTCATCGAGTCGATTGCGATTCCCCTAGGCTCCACCTTTGCTAAGGAAAGATTAGAGAAGAACAGTTGGTTCCTATTCTATGGTCCAATGGGAAGTGGAAAGACTCTTGCTGTCCGTTCCCTGCAGAGCGAATGCAATGCTTTAATATTCGACTTGACTCCTTCCAACTTATAGGAGCGATTCGATAAGAACGCCCTGAAAAAATTGTTCTGGATGGTGATGATAGTCGCCAAGGAGTTCCAACCAAGCATTGTGCTGATCGACGATTTCTAGCAAATCTTCTCTGCAGTGAAGAAGAAGAAGAAGGATGCAGGCTCCAACTACGCACCAAAGCTTAAAAAATCGATCGTGATGCTCAAAAAGAAGAACAAACTGTGGACTAAGAACGACCAGATCGCAGTGATAGCGTGCAGCAACAAGCCCTACGAAGCCAGTACCAAGGAACTCAAGAAGTTGTTTGATAGGAAGTACTACTTTCCGTATCCCAACTATGCGACTCGCAAGCTAATATTCCAAACACTAGCTGAAAGGAAGTTGGGGGCACTGCCAGAATCCTTTCCGTTCAACACTGTGGCCCACATAACTGAGGGCTTCACCGGTGGAAGTGTAAATAGTATTACTAATCTAGTTCAAAATGTGCATTGATAAGGTGCTAACTGAGGCTCGCTGCAAGCGAATTGCAGAGGATAAGCTTCGCCTCTCGGAGTTCGTTTACCCTCTGGCCAATACGTACTGCACTTACGCCCACTAATACGAGAAGTTCAGGGTACAGTTATTTGCTAGGCTAGGAATTCACCGATGAGATCACCGGCCTGAAGGAACGACGGCTGAAGAAGCTGAACCCAGCAGGCGACGAGAAGAAACCGCAGAAATCGAAGAAATGATTGCCTAGAGATAAGAAATGTCAGTTAGTTGGTGGTTTGTCCGAGTTTCTGCGGCCCAGCTGGTATTCAATTTCCAGCTACTTCGGCATTTGGTTGCCTCCGATGCCCAGCTGCTGCATCATCTGCAGCGATTGTTTGAGACGACTGTTCTACTCCAGTAGGCTGTCAATGCTGGTCTTGTAGATTGAGACGTCGTACTGTTCTTCCTACTCGTCAGTTTGGGTAATCTCATCCGCCCTATCCTCCATATTTTTGTTAGAGAAAGAGAAGTAGTGACGGCTCTCTCGAATCGACAGCTCCTATTTCAGAGCACGAATTTTGTCCATATTGGCCGCCTTCTCGACTTCGTACAGCGATATCTGCTCTTCGAGGAATGCAAATTTCTCTTCGATCTGGCCCTGTAACCTTACATACTGTGCTTCCAACTCACCCCTTCGCTTCTTGAGCTGCTCATTTTCCTTGATGAGCTCGTGCTTCTCCTGCTCCAGCTTCTTCACGGCTGCTGAATCATCAGTTGGTGCCTGCTGCTGCTGCCTCTCCAGATCGGACACCCTGAATTAATTTTAACTCACCTTGTCTTCAAATATTTATTTTAGTATTCGAGCTCTAAGCGTCCTTTGCGTTACTCCTCCAGCGACTTGGTCGACGAGTCGATGAGTTAGTGGTACTTACGAAACCAGACATCCCTTTATCGACTGTTTTCCAGAGCACTCTACTATCTTGTGGAGGATTTCCTCACTTCATCCTGAAGGTTTTTGATAAGTTCCTCCAGCTCGTTCGTCGGGTGTCTACTCATCAGCTGCAACTGTTAGTGGTGCTCACAACTTAACCGGAGGTTGACTGCCTCGAGGTATTTAATCTTTTCGATATACTTGCCCTCACGGAGCTCTAGCTATGCGATGCGCTTCAATAGTGACATCATTTTGTTGCGGCTGGCCCGTTGTGAGCTGTTTTACAGTTCCTTGGCGGGTGAGTACGTGCTGCGGCTGGGAGTTCCCTCGAACGCACTATTGCTCGACTTGAACATATAATTTAATTATCGTTGCCTATGGAGGAGTCTCGCTACCGCGAGAGAGTTCTCGACTCGCGACTGTACTACTTCGATGATCCAGTCACGTTCAAGCGCTATGCCATGCAAGAATAGATCGTAGAGGTACAGGAGGTGCCTCCCTTGGTGGAGAGTAGAATCATCTTAGCCAATTCTCGTAATAGGCAAATTACAGTGGAGCAGGAAGAACCTCTGATACAGTTTGATTCATGGTGGGGGTGTTCTTGGATGCCTAACTGCCAACCTTGTTGCGAACGCGAAAAGTAGCCAATTGCTAAGGTCAAGAAGAACGTTCATGAGCCTTATATAAGCCCGCTAAGGCTTGGCTATCGGGAGAAAAAGCCTTGGACAACCTACAAAGACAAGATAGTTATGGGTGCCACCCCAGAAGTATCGTTCCTCAACTGACATAAGCCAATTCTCAAGAGTTAATATTTATTTTGTATGTAGGCACGCATACCGTAAGAGTAGGCGAAGTCGGCCAATCACGTGTCCGAAGCGCGTGAGCGGGTGAGCGAGGAGCATGATCATGCTAGTGAAGAACCCCTCCCCAATAGGTTTAAGCAAAGCCGGAAGAGATTGCGAATCTTTGATGTCACCGAGCGAATAGAACGTAAGAAGGTGCACGCGAACGTAACGAACCAGCATCAGCAGTGTCCGTTGCGGTTTGTTGGAGATACAAATAGCAACTGTCAGCCTTACCAGCCAAACAAGCAGCATCATAATGACTTCCCCTTCGATCCTCACCATAAGTACCTTCGAACAGTGGTACCTGCCGCCCACTGCAACAAATCTTAGTATATCATGTCCCAGCATGATCGCTAGCTGATGGAAAATAGGCCAGTCAGGCACAAGCATCAGGAGGAGGTTCCGGAAGCACAGCCTAACATCAATTACAGATACCTACCTAAAGAGCTTATTCTCTACGAAGATGATCTGCGACCAACTGCCACATACAACGGCTTTATGATTCCCACCCAGAAAGTGTACTTGAGGCAGGACAGTAGATAATGTGATGGCAGCTAAGTGGCATCAGCAGTTTCCTATGACAAGGTGTCGGAAGATATGAGGGGAACACGACTCAACCGTACTTATTATTACGACATGCGACATCTGCAGGACAGCTCCAGGAGAAGGTGATCTGATGTTTGACGGTATAGCCGTTATTCTAAGCATTAATTTTAAACCATGAAGAAAACAATAGCGTTCGAACAAAGCAGCGCGGTGGAGGTCGAATTCGCTAAGCTCAGAGCCATGAAGGAGTGGTTGCCTGCACATAAGAAAGAAGAATTCTCAGTCGCAATCGATAGAATCGAAGCTGAGCTGAGGCACTTATCATCAGATAAGCTTGCAGAGGCAACTGGAAGCACTGTCGAACCCAACAAGTCACCAACCAATACATCACCCATTGCTGCTATCGACACCAGCATGGTGTACCATTCAGCTTCCATCATGATCTTCGAATCGCCAGCGGGCAAATCAGAGCATCCCACCGCCGACAACTGTTCGCCCAACGAGTTCTATTGCAACGAATAGGAAGAGGCACAGGCACTCAAAGAACAGTACCGAAAGACAGCCCTCATGAAAGAACATTTTTCGCCGATCATCGAGGTCATGAACGATGGGTCGACTGCAAAAAAACCCAACGTTCCCCAGCCACAAAAGTTACAACCCAGCCGCCGTAAGAAGTACAACTACTTGGAAGGGGTAAGACCCTACCTATACTGATATCAATGCATATATCTCTGGTTAGTGTCAGATGGCGGTAGTGCAGTACCGCTTGATCAACTGGTTACGGAATACTTCACTATTGGTCTCGCGAAGTGCCTTCTCCACCGGATAGCCGTTGTCGAGCAGCATGTAGCAGATTCCAGCCGACATTTTGTGCACAGCATACGAAAAATAGCTGTACTTCTTTTCGGAATCAACGACGTCACCCTATTTGACACCCCTCTTGAGCAGTAAGGCCGCCTGGTTGAGATTGCGATGCCTTAGACAGATTGCCAATGGAGTGTTCCCTTCGTAGTCTTTGACTTCAGTGTCGATGTTTAGCCCAGCTTGCAGTAGATATACAATTGAAAAGAAATAATTCTTCTCGCAGGCGTAGTGGAGGGCCGTCCGGTGATAGACATCTACATGGTTGATGTTGATATCTCTGTGGTTGATCAACGCCTGCAGGATCTCCATCTTGTCGCTTGGAGGCGATGCTGGTTCTTTCTGTTAAAGATCGATACGCGTGAAGCAGTAGAACAGTGGTGTACGGTTGTACTTATCGAGTGAATTGACCCGAACACTGTACTCAAAGAGAATCTTGCACAGTTCTGGAGAGCTGTCCAGGTTGGTGGAGGTGTAGACGATGTGGTGCAGTGAGGTACGCTTCTCGAGATCCTCGTAGTTGGGATCAGCACCGATCTTCAGAACACTTTCGATCTATTCGAGGTTGAACTGGTGCTTAGCTTTAATGATTTCGATGAACGGTACTTGATTCTTGTTGTTGCAGTTATTGATTATACTGCCAAAGCGTCTGAGCAGTATCATAAACGAAATCTGACCGTTAAGTGCAGCATACAGCAACGGTGTTGATCTATTCATGTCCAGGATGTTCGGGTTCAGCCCGTTTTCTAATAGGAACTGCAGACTCTTCTCGCCACAGTATTCCACCATCTCTGAAATCTCGACCTCTGCACCGAACAGGTTTCCTTTTTTAATCCAGGAGCAGAATAGGTGCAGGGCTGTCATCCCACTATTGTTCTGGCTGTTAAAGTCGCGAATTTTCCTTCGGAAGAGGGTTAATAGTTTGAGGGAAGGGAACTTCATGATGAAGTGTTGGATACCCCACTTCTTGAGGTTCTCACTGTTGTCATCGTCCTTGCGTCTTTCGACGACTTGCACATTCGCATCGCAACCTTGCTCCATCAGGAAGCAGACCAGTTTGATAAAGAGTTCCTCATGCTTCCTGAACTACCCGAAGGCAGTTCGGTGTATCTCGGTGAATTATTGCTGGTTGGGTAACACCCCATTGGCCTGCAATATGTCGTTTGTGAGAGTCTGGACGTGCGCCTGATAGTTTCGAATCACTTCTGAAGTAAAATCCCTGACAAAGTATAAAATCGATTCAAAGCCGTTCACGTCTATCTTTTTGAGACTTTCCTTTAGACTATTCTTGTCGAGCTGGCAAAGTTTGTCGATAACAAACTCCATTCCTTCCCGGTCACGACTTGCAACTTTACTCAGGTAGTGCAGGATGGTCATTCCACTGCTGCTCTCATAGCTCAATGGTACCTTTGGTGTTAGGAGCAGCTTCATTCCAACAATATTTCCGTTCTCGACGCACAGGTCAATCGGAGTTTGGTTCTTCTTGTTTGTTAAATTCGCCTCTACGCTGTGGCTCAGAAGCAGGTCGATTAAGATCCTCTGAAGTTCTTCAAATGAGACAAACTAGTCCTAACTGCCGCGGTTCTTCAAATAGCTTTACTGGCTTATTCCGCAAACGTAGTGCAAGACATTCGCTCCATTCGAATCCACCTCGTTGAGATCATATTTGCCACAGTCAATGAGATGACGAAGCATCCGGAGCGATTCGGTTGTGCCATCGACAATCTTAAAAATCATGAGTGCTAAATTGTTGACGAATTGGAACTCGCCTTCCTCAGTTGTCTCGACATCCTCTAGGATTCGAGAACAGCCATAATGGCCCTTGCCAACAGCAACCTCCCACGGATAGTAGTTCCGTTTGTTCTTTCGTTGTTTGAGTTTTTGGAGCAGGCACTGAAGCATGGGAACATTGCCATAAGCAGCAGCATAGTGCAGCACACTGTTAAGACTATTATCTTCCTTGTAGTACTTGGCCTTCATTGTGAAAAGTTCTTCTGCAATATTGTTGTTGTGGTTGCGGATGGCCAGCATGATTGGAGTGCGGTTGTGTCTGTCATAGCCGTCGATAGTAACCCCTGTGTTTATCAACGCTTGGAATATCTCCATGTTGCCTGTTCCGCATGCTAAGTGAGCTGATGTCTGCTTCTATTTGGTCTCGATATCGATTCGAGTGTTCGCGTTGTTCATGAAAAGTGCAACACAGTTTAGGTGACCCCGAAGCACAGCGTAGTGGAGTGCAGAGTATCCCTCCTCACTAAGAAAATTTATGTAGGTGGACTCGTTGGCAACTCCGAGTATGAACTCAACGTTCTCAACTCGACCGTGGTAAGCCGCGACCATGAGTGGAGTCATCTTTTGCTTATCCATATCCTTCAGGTCTGAACCGTGCTTTAATAGTATCTCAAGGTTGCTTTTCGTGAGAGCAGCTGCGGCATAATGCACTGGCTTCATATTCTGACTGTCGCCTACATTGTAGTCAGGGATGTTCGTGAGGAGGTACTCAAGAAGTTGGGTGTTGGGGTTGATTGCCGCACAGTGAATTGGCGAGCAGAAGTTGCTGCAGAAGTTCTGTTTGAGGATGTTGTTTTTCTTGAACTGAATTTTGCTATTGGTTTGGTCGAGACACTCTAAATGTTCCTTCGAGAAGCCATAGGTGTTGTAGTGGGCTGGTACGATATCCTTCATGAGATAACGAGCAACTGCAAAGTTTCCGCTTCGAATTAGAATTGGAATATTTTCGTAGATACATTTTTCGAGTTCAGTGCTATGGGTTACCAGGCAATCCAGGATCTCTTTTTTTGTCTCATTCGTCATACTCTCCAAAATACGGTCAATACCAATGACGTTCCACCATTTTTCATCGAGTGCTGAAGTGGCTGAATCGTGAAGCAATACAGTCAGTCCTTCTTTACCACTTTTCGACAAGGCCTCCTTCTTGGTCCGAACGGTAAACCTGTTGTACTCTATCTTGCCATCGGTCTCCCACACAGAACGAAAGAACCTTCGGGTCTTCTTGATTTGATTGAGACATTCCCGAATAAGCGGTAGACTGTTGGCTTTGAGTGCCCAAAGGAATAGATTATCTCGTCGCTCCAAGTGAAAGTCCTCCCAAATGTTGACGATTCCTTTGGGTTATTTGAGCATTCGCAAGGCTTCGTGCGCTGATTTCATCCCGACTATCCTTTCCTTGAATGTTCGATCAGTGCACCTTTCGCAACACTCATCAGCAGACTGAATAACCTCTAAATTTTCGATTTCGTATTCCACTGCGAATGCGCTTGCTTCCTACTCTTAGGGTTGTTAGCGTGGCTTATTTTTTACTCCTTTTGGCCTGCCGCGATGACGCTTCTACTGCTGCTCTTCCACTGACTGAACGTTCTTTAACAGCTGCTCGCTTTTCTCAAAGAGCTTCATCTCCAACTTGGATTTGTTCTTCGAACCTTTTGGTCTACCTTTTCCGCGCCTTTCACTACCATCATCCCTAAAAGTATTGTCCGATGATTCGATTTTACCAAGGCTGACTCTTTGAACGCATTTTGCCAAATGCCCACCCATAAGTGTCCGAAGATTCACTTCTTCTCCCGCTTCCTTTTTGATATTCTTTTTGTTCCTCGATCCTTTGGGCCTCCCTCTGCCTCGCTTCTTCTCCTCATACATATCCTCATCATCCGAATCTGAGAACGACTTATTGTTGTTTTTCTTACGATTCTTTGATCCTTTTGGTCTACCGCGTTTCCTCGGTTGTGGCGGATGTCTCACCTCTTCCTCTGATGCATTGAACTATCTGTCGTCATCAGCACTTTCTGAGCTATCCTCGCTCTGATGCACCATATCAGAAGTTATTCTCTGGTACTCCTCTTGGGATATGATTATCTTTCCGTTATCCTAGCGGCAATGGATTTCAATCGCTTCCAGAATGATATCAGGCTTGATTGCAATAATGTCCCGAGCCTAAAAAGCGACGTCAGGTTGGTTACTCCTTGCTGAAATTTGCTCGATGATTCTCCCATGGGTAACCGATGCAGCAGGATTGTACTTTCCGTCTATGATGGAAAGCAGTATATCTGACGATCCCGATTTGTCACGTTTGAGGGCTATGATAGTCTTCGGAGTGGATTTCATTCAGGGCCGTGCCAACAATCAAAATATTATGGACAATAAACCCTTCATGCGAACAAAGCGAAACCCAGGAGTGGGGGATCTCAATATGGAAAAAATCATGGCTTCCACTCAGGCTTCGGTTTCTTCTTCGGAAGTTTTCTTGCATCGATAGACGGATCGCGGTGCTAGCGTGACTCTCGGCGAGACCTTTCCTGGGTGTTCTTACAACTCTCGCAAACACACCTTGAACTACATGTCTTGCCTTGAGCAAAACACTTACAGTATTTCATGATACAGCTTGAGTGACGACATTTACATCCTTCTTCAGTACCTAAATTTGTGACACATTCACTTATGAGCTGGGCTGGGTTGATTGGCTTTGAAAATGCTTGTGGATCTTTTGTAATCACCCGGTCGATAGCCTCCGAGCGCTGCATGTTATCTTTGAGGTTTTAGCAATCCTCACAACTGCAGCTCTGGGTTAAGTTGACCTTACTTTGCTGCAGAGCTAGCCCTTGGAAAAGCATGCACAGAGCATTTTCAAGCAGGCCGTTCTGCGGCAGTTACATCCTTCTTTTGTCTCAGTTGCGTAACGAACAGGGTGCCTCAACTAAGAGAGGCGAGACTTTTGAGCAACTTTTTCACCAGAAACTGCAGTTTGAGTTCTGACCTCAACCTTGACCTGACTGGATGGTGACTCCAACAATCGCGTTCGAGCCAGGGACTCTCCTTCGCGTTTTGGTGCTGATTTTTTCAGTTTCCTTTGCTCTCCGAGCTATTCAGTTCCTTCAACCTTCGGCTTTGGGTTGAGGTTTGGTACGGAAGTTGACTTGGGAGGGGACTCCTCAGATCTCATTCCAAATATATTTTATTGAACTGTTGTCCCACCGGCAATAATTGTTCGAATTCCAACGATTCTGTTACTATTAAAACGTATAACACTCAAATTCACAGCACATCGGACTCGACTTCACTGCTGACCTTGAGAACCAAATGCCACTGAAAGAGAGAGCCGACTGTGGATGCAATCCACTATATATTCCTGCAAGTTATTCCTGAGCGACTATAATTCCTTTGAAAATGAAAATCTGTGAGCATCACACAGGTCTCAAGCATGAGAAAGTTATGAACATCATTAAAAATGCAAATAGGGCTTGCTCGAACAAGGAGAAGCATCAGGTGGACAAAGATTCTCTTTGGCTGTGCCTGACATGCGGCAATGTAGGCTGCAGTCGATATCGAGAGTTGAAATGTGCGGAGGTCCATAGCGTAAACACGAAGCACAAGCTTACCGCGTCGCTGACCAATGGCAGCATCTTCTGCTATGAATGCGATGAGATGTATAGCTAAATTATTGAGGCAATAGAGGACCAGGGGGAAGTTCCCGCAAAACTAGCCAATCAATTTGAGAAGCTCAAGGAGTTCAAGGAGGAAGTCGAGTCCGCAATAGTCAAGTTGAGCATGAAATCAATGGAGACAGAAGAGCCCTATACCTTCTCAAAGACCACGAAAAGGATGGATGAGGAACCCGAGGTGTCAAAATTTGGAAACAAGCAGCTTGAGGATTATTCGGAATCTACTGCAACGAAGACCAACAACAAGATCAAGTACAATGTGTTTGGACTAAACAACCTTGGGAATACCTGTTTCTTTAATTCTGTCATGCAGAGCCTCTATGCCACGCGGGTTTTCCACGAAGAATACATGAACGTCGATTTCACGAAAGCTGTTTAGACGAGTTCATCAGCCCAAAGAATCAATGATTTGTACGAGGAAGTGGAGGAGAAGCACCAACCCAAAAATCTCAAGATTGTGCCTTCCAATATGAGCATCAACCAAAGGTTCAAGAAGTTCTTCATCGATGCAAGTCGCACAACCTGCTTCAATCCATCAGATGTCTTCGCTTCTGTGGGGGTCGCAAAGAATAAGTTTAGGAGTATGGCGCAACAAGATGCTCAGGAACTGTTGAGGTACCTGCTTGACGCTCTTAATGAGGGATAGATAACCCAGCTGGGCATCGACCGGTACAAAATGAAAGCCGTGGAGAACAAATAAGGCAAACTCAAACTTACTTACATTGAGCACATCTTCGGTTGCTATTTGGCGAGTCGGCTGCACTGTCAGAAATGCGACCATATCAGCTGGACTTTAGATCTATGCTTGGATCTGAATATCGAGATTCTCAGGGATAAGAACATCGAAACAATCAACATACCATATGACAAGCCGATTCCCGAAGGCGAGATCAAGCATCCAGGATTGGTGTACCCCAGCAAGAACATCAAAATTCCCAAGCTGCTCTACTCGTTCTTCTCTCCGGAAATCCTGACAAAGCAGAATTACTTCCACTGCGAGAAATGCAAAATGTCTCAAGCAGTCAAAAAGCTTTACCTAAAAGATCCACCTCGCGTTCTAACAGTGGTCATCAAGCGGTTCACGAATGGGCTCATCAAGAACAACAGCCATGTGGAATTTCCGTTCGAGATGAGTCTGGACGGTGTGAGTATCACGCCAGGCTAGTGGATGTACCGGCTCTACGCAGTAGTGGTTCACCAAGGAAGTGTATCTGGAGGCCACTACATCTCCTATACACGCCGAGGGGATAATTGGTACTACTTTTCGGATTCGCACTTCAAGCAAACTTCGTTGGAGAGCGTGAAGAGTGCCCAAGCGTATATCCTTTTCTACGAGCTCACAAAATGACATCTACACAGCATAGATTCAACTGTATATTATTGCTATTGAAGACAAACGATATTTTCTGAAGGATCATGGTGGTGTTGGAGGCGTTACGATACATTGATATCCGACTGGATCCCAAACAAATCCAGGGAAGCAAGGGCATGAGTTCCATGTACTAACCCCGCTTGGATTGGCATTTTCGATTGAATCGCAATTAACGGTGCATCTTTTGTCATCATCGTTCCACATCCATTTTTATGCACAGGTACAAGGGTAGTCTTGGTTGATAGTGTCAGTCGTACCAATGATTTCAGTACAGTTAACGTTACATTCAACGGCAACTCCATTCCAGAAGTAGTTGAGTGGTGCTGTTGTCTCGCATCTGCATGTTGCATAATCGATAATGCTGTTTCCAATCACAACATTATCAATGTTGGGGCAGTCCACATCACAGTTTAGAGTGATCGGATTCCAGATGTGAACGCTGATGCACTGACACTGGATTGATGACACGCTGATGTGGGTGCTGTTGACGATGAGAGTGCAATTGACATCACAAGTAAGTGTGTTCATGTTGAAGAAGAACTTTGTATCGTTGCAAGTACAGGAAGTAGCGTTAACTGTAGCGCTTACTCGAATGATATTGGCACAGTCGACATCACAAGTGAAGGTAGCAGGATTCCAGAAGTATTTGCTCTTGCACCTACAAGAAGTCTCATTGTTTGTTCCTGTGGTGAATGGAATCGAACTACAGTTCAAATAGCAAACCAATCCGATTGGATTCCAAGAGTATTTAGCGATGCAAGCACAGGTTGTGGGGGTAGCTCCTGGTCCTGTCGAATTGGCGATAGCTGAGCAGTTGAGTGCGCATGTCTCCAACATATCGTTGAAGTAGTAGCCAGCTTCACAGATGCAGGAATATGGGTCAGAGCTATTGTAGCCAGCGCTGTTGGGAATGGTTAGGCAGTTGGGCTTGCAAGTCTTAGTCGTTGAATCCCAGACATAGTTGGTGTTACAGATACATGGGGTGGCGAACGTATAGGTTGCGGTGTTAGTGTGGTTGTAAGCAGTGCAGTTGAGAGAGCAGTTATTGTTGGTAGTGTTCAAGAAGTAGGGAAGATTGCAAGCGCAGTTGGGAGCAGATGTCGCAACGTCTATGTTCGGGTCGGGTATGCATCCATTATCCAATCGACAGACTCCATTGATGTAATTGTTTGGTGAAATACAGAAACATCCACTTGAATTTGAAATAGCAGGAGCCACACATTGACATGATCCACTAGTGAAGGTGTAGGAAGCCTTGCAAACGCAAGTACCTTGAGAATAGCTGCTGGGAATGTTAACGAGAGTGGGGTTGGGACCACAATTCAGCACACATTGACCGTTGGTGTTATTTATGAAAGGTGGATAGCAGCCACAAATTCCAGATGAATTTCGTTTGTACGGGAAATAGCAGTCACATACACCATTGACCCTTGTGAAAGGAACAAGGCACTGGCATGTCGATCCAGATACCACAAATTCGGCTGGACAGGTACATGCTCCAGATCCATTGAGGACTCCAGGAGCTGGGCATGAGCAAACGCCATTTGAGTTGAGAGCTGCTGGAGCAGGGCAGTCACATATGTTACTCGAGTTATAGAAGGCTGGTGCGCTACACACGCAGTTTCCGCTAGTATCATTAGAAGCTGGAGAAAGACATTGGCAGGAGACGTTGAAAAATACTGCTGGTGGGATGCATACACATCGATTTTCATTAATAGAAGCCATTTGGTCAACATTAGTGGAGCCACAGTCGAAGATGCATTTGTTGTCAATAAACTGGAAAGGAGTATAGCAACCACAAACTCCGTTGCTATCTTAGGCAAAAGGATATTAGCAGCTGCATGGTCCTGTAGTATTTGAGTAAGGAGTCATGCACTCGCATTGACCATTCACAAAAGTCAGTGGTTAAGAACAAGTGGCACAATAGCCACTGCTGTTCAGAGATGAAGAGGAATTGCAGACACAGTATCCGGTAGCATTAGCAATGGCAGGCAAAACGCAAGAGCACAACCCACTCTGATCAGAGGATGCAGGCGCATTACAGCTGCAGTAGCCGCTTGAGTTGAGGCTGAATGGGGCCGGGCATGTGCAGACTCCTCCCACGTCAGTCGATGGCGCATTACAGCTGCAGTAGCCGCTTGAGTTGAGGCTGAATGGGGCCGGGCATG
>ERZ724508.1309-NODE-1309-length-15203-cov-6.057169_pt1 | contig 15203 bp, 19 predicted proteins | sample MGYA00376041_ERZ724508 | MGnify/ENA primary metagenome ERZ724508 (study PRJEB28724, sample SAMN07190887) | wastewater metagenome | isolation source: effluent of sewage treatment plant in Hong Hong | place: USA: Christiansburg, Virginia | collected 2016-03-01 ...
GTAGCCAAGCCAAGCATCGAGAGTATTTGGAGCGGCATCGGAAGCTACAACCTTATCGACGATCTGGCCCTCACTGAGTGATCCACAATAGCATACATGCCATTCATTGCTGTTTGATAGCTTATGCACTCGTCAGACTCGTATTTCGTCGAAGCTGGCCTCAGGCAGCTCTTCGCTTTTGAACATGTTGGTCATCTTACGGTCGAGGCACCTGAAGAATATTAGGTCAATGATGTAGGAAAGCAGTAGTTCGCCGATAAGGAGTAGCTCGGGAATGATACCGAGGATTCCCACGTAGTTGCCAGTGGAGAAATATCCTCGGATGGTGTTGTTGGTATCATTCAGGGCTGATGGTGTGACCGGGGTGTAAACTCCCACCCTCGCCATTATGGTGAGAGCGAGGTAGAATGGTAGTAGGAACACCAAAGGGTTCACAATCTTAGTATATTTGATGCGCTGGTAGAGTTGGACCTCCAAGAAGCTTAGAACGCCAAGTACAAAGGCAGCTAGCATAACTGGTGCAATTGCGATCATTAGCTACATGAGATACGCCGTACCTGATTGCGGTTGTTGAAGAAGTTGGTGGTGCTGGAGTACCACTGAGTGGTATCACCACCAAGACATGGGGAAGATTGCTGGAAGAACATCCACTGGTAGAAGAAGAAGTGGGAATATAGGGCAAGGCAGCTTATTAAATGGAACAGAAGCCATCGGGAAATGTTGTAGTTGCTCACTTTGGTCTGGTAGTTGTGCACTGCTCGAACCAAGTCGTAAACGGCCAGCTGCCAGCACTTGAGTAGGAGAATAGCGACTAAATTAGATGAGACTTACCAGCGATAATGAGCCCTGAGGCGAGATAACCGTACCATATTCCGGAGCGGCTGTGCACAAAACTGGAGTAGGTACCATTGCTGTCAATGAGACATTTTAGCCCATTTTGGAGGTAGGAAAGGGTGGGTGTGACGTTAAAAGCCGTTTAGAAGTTAAAGCTATCGGATGTGATGATGGTGTAAGTGGTACCTGACGCAGTCGAGTTGTATGTCTGCAAGAGTGTCGAACGACTGAAGAGGGTGACTGAGTTGTTTAGGAACGTGAGGTAGAACAGGAAAATGTAGAGACTGATTACCACCACGACCTTTGTGCAGATTCGGTATTTCCTGAATGGGCTACTCTCTAAGTTTTGGTAAAATTTGTTGTAGGCCTCGGGAGCTTACTCCGGTTGGCTAGCTGTTGACTCACATAGCTTTTGCCAGCAGCTCTTCCCTTCTTCTTTGACTTCGGCTGGAACCTCATCAAGCTCGACAACAGTCTCTCGGTTGCGAGGGCTTGCAGCTAGCTTTTCATTCAGGATGACCTTGTTGACTTGAATTTGTTGCTTTACTGCTTCCGATACCTCGATTTTTGCTTCAATGTCGCTGAGACTGCCTCCTTCGTTGAGGAACACCAAGAGGGTTTGTTTGATTCGTTGGTTGTAATTTGGGCTCGTTGGAACATGCACTTTCCCTTCAGGAAAAATTGGGTATTCGGTGTACATGAGCTTGTACAACAGAATTCCCAATGAGTAAGTATCGAAGTCGGGTTCACGGCTCGAGGGATTCTGTTTATATCGAGGATGGTAAAAATCTGGCACATCAACTCGGTCTCTCAGGTTCTCCTCCATTTTGATTGACATCGGTACGGGTTCGCCAATCTTCGGAATACCGTTTTCGATGAAAATATTCTTGATATGCAGATAGTTCAAGGATTGGACAGCAGACTTTTGAACTTGCTTCAGAGGTTCGATCAGACTGTAAAGGAAGAACTCGATCTGATCTTCTTTGAGAGTGACATTGGCAGACTTTAATCTGGTGACATATCCTTGAACATTGCCATCGTTGGAGTACTAGCTGATCATGGTGATAGTCCCTGCATCGTCGGTTGTTTCGAGAATTCTCACGAAGTTGGGGTGGCCTCCCCGATAAAGTGCCATGATGTCTTTGGGGAGATCCCCTGTTTCGTAGATCTTAACCCTGACAAACCCGTGTACCGGTGACACTGCAAAATACATGGTCTCATCATAATATTCAGCTTTCATCTTCACCTAGCGAATTCCGACCCACCCTTTTCCCTTCTTCTTGAGGATCTTATCGCGCTTCTTCAACAGAGGATGTAAGCTCATCTCTGATGCATTTTCCACGCTTACTTTAATCAAATCCAAGATTTGTTTGTTCTTCGGAAAAGGCAAAATTCCTCCTTACTCCCTTTCCGGCTTAAAACTTATACGCTTGAGGAGCTCTGGAAAGGGGTTATTAGCACCCACTGGACTTTATCCGCCGTTTCCCCACGAAAGTTTGATACCAGAGTCAGTAACGTCAATGTCCCTTTCACTTCCTCTCCAATCACAGTCGTTGCGGAGCAGGTCGATCCTCCCTTGAAGCAGGGCCTTGGCAATCAGAATCGCATCATTGTCTTCCAAACGAGTGCATTTGTTCAGTGCAGAGTACAACGTTCCAGAACTGATGTCTTCGCAGACCATAACAATCTTATCGCTGCTGCGTACCAACTCAACGACACGAATGATGTACTCTGACTTGGTATCTTTGATCTTGCTGAGGTAGCGGAAGAGTTCTTCGGTTGGCCGATGGCAGACCTTGATGGTGAAGGGCTGTGAAGTTTCCCGGTGCTTTGCTCTGAGAACATAGTAGGCTGGGGGATCGCTGGGCCTGCTGAAGGAATATTGGCCCAAAACTTCCTCACAAGGGTCTTTGCTCATTTACAATATTGGAGTCTGGCGTATGATTATATAAGCTATTGGTGGAGAACTAACCCTTACTGTGGAAATGAAGTGGCAAGTAACATCTTCGCAGACAATAGTGTTATTGGCGTCAGAATTGTGCAGCTTTAATTACGAGCGCACAATTAATAAGAGCCTTGCTCAAATTAAATTTGTTCATGAACGAAGTACTCGGGCATCTCGTCAACCTCACCTCTCCAAACTCGGCGGTGAGGATAGCCAGTTAGCGGCACTTTTAAGCCTTACGGCTCGTACCAGAGACGTTTGTGCACCAGCTGTGCACGATCTTGCAGGGGCAGGTTGATATGCCAATGAAGAAGCTTGCGCTCTCCCTGCTGACCAACTTTGCCAGCTTGCAGGAGCAGCCACCCTTATGCGTTTAGCTGCTGGAGATGGTCACAGGCTTCTACCTGGAGGACGGGAGGATCAATTCGACGGCGGTTAGCAAACTACTCGCTAGGCTGCTTGAAAAGGTAGATAAGGACGTCCAACACAAATTTACTCAGTACCTGTTGACGAGATCTACTCCAAACCCACATCAACCTAGCGAACCGAGTTGCCTAATACGAGCCATGATGCTATTGATGGAGATATACGATGATAGTGAGACTTTGGTGCTGCCGTTAGACTGCCGAACTGTCCGAAAGTTGGCGGTATGGGCTGAGGATTCTGAAATTCTGAGGAGACTGATCTTAGGAGTATTGTCCTTACAAGCTGTCAGAACAAGATTCACAGCCGAGGACTGCCTCCAGCTCTCTGAGATCTTGGAACTTTCAACCTACGAATGTAACAAACCAGCCACACTATCATACCTAATTGCCTTCCTTGATCGGAAATTCGTTGACGAGAAGGAGCTGCTGATGATTCACCGAATGCTTGAGAAATACTTCGGATCAACCTTCCCGGGTGAGGAATTGGATATCATTGGGCTGATATCTCGTCTGTCCAACGTGCTGTTCAGCAACATGCTAAAAAAGACGACCTTTATGCAGGAACCGCCCTTTTTGCGCCAGGAGTATATTAGGGACTATCTCATCTGGGTGCATATGCTTCTATCCACCCACAAGGATGCAGACGTCATGCACAAGTAGCTGCTGTCGAACACTGTCATGTTTGTGATGGCTGGTTATGAGTACTTGCTGACCCAATCGAAGAAATACTTTACGGAACTGGTCCTAAAAGACCAATTGAGGGAGTAGCCATTCGATTGGGAAATGCTCAATTCTTCTTATCTTGTGTTAGCTTCCATAACATCAGATGCGCCCATCAGCGAGCAGACCGACATGCTACTTCTCAAGCTTGCAGAGAAGGATCTAGGAAACCCATTCTCACAAAAACTTGGCATCCTCGAGCTGTTCCTCGCCTTCTCTAAAAGAGAGAGAAGTGCCTATGTCGTTGCCGATGAGATACATTTGGTGGTTTCGGATGTACTGGCAAACAACTGTCAAATAACACCCGAAGAGTTCCAAGTTGTGCTCAAAGTGTTGTTTGGCTTCCAGATGTATTTGACAGAACAAGTACTGGTGGATATCTTTCAATATATCGATGGGCACGACGAGGAAGAGAGGGTCGACTACTTGAAGTGTATCGAGACTGAATTCCAGACGATGGAGATTGACCAGGAAATCCTTAGTACAGTACTGGACACCCTCACCTTCTATCAGCACGAAGAGCTACCTATCCGGCAAATCCTGTTGAATCTGACAGCGATAGCACTGAGCAGATCTCCGAAGGATGAGATGACAAGTTCCTTCATTGATGTGTATGATAGGCTAAAGCTAATCGAGCCGAAGGAAACCGCAGAAGTGGATTCTTACTGCGAGGCGTGGTGCGAATTACTCAAGATCTACAATGAGGCTAGCTACGATATGGGCAAGAATTTTCTTATGGATAGCTGTCAGAAGTTGGACTTATTCTTCAAGTCTGCAAGCAGTGATAGGCTCGTGGAGTTTCTCATGGAGATGATTGACTTGCCTCCCGAACATCTCACTATCATCAACAAGGTCAGAGATCTGCTCATCTCCCAGCTACCTTTCGAAAATTCCAAGCTCTATGACTTGCTTGAGGTCTACATTATACTCTATCCCAGGACTGCTGAGGAAAGGGCTGTTGAGATTCTTAAGCGATTGGAAAATCACAAAGAGTACTACCGAATGTACTTTCGGCTCCCCCCAAAACTGCCTTTGCGATAGCCGTACTTCCAGCCAACGAGCATCATCGAAGTTAAATGGGTACTTCTTTCGGTTCTGAACTCGAAGGGTAAACTTACAGACTTCCAATTGAGCAAGGAGAATCCAGCCAACCTCGAATAACTCACTGTCGACCTCTCGAAACTGAGCCTGAACGAGTCGCCATTTGCGCTCTCACGTTGGCTAGACCTGCTAAAGAATTGGAAGGATAGCACCCAGCATTGGCTGGAATCTTGGCCTCGCAACCACATTAGCCACAAGCTCAAGAAAGACTTCGCGAAGTGGACAAAGATTCGGGTGGAGTAGCTGCTCGAATTGCGCCCGCCAATGGAGATTGATTATTGAGTCTTCTGCTATAATTGGAAGAAGAAGAATATGCAAATGGAGAACTCCAGCTCGAACCAAAGTCTTTCCTCCATCAAGAAGCATTACTATGCTCTGGCTAAGGAAGTCCGAGGTATAGAATCGAGGGTCATGAGATTGGAGGAAGAGGATGAAAAGCAGCGTCGTAAACTAGAGAATCTCAAGAACAAGAATCACCAGCTGCAGGATCTCAAGGACGAGAAGGGTCACCGGGAGGCAGAAGTAACGCTTTATGGTAACCTAGCTGTTGCGCAACCAGCAAAATAACCTGAAGCAGTTGGAGATGTACAAGACTAAGAATCTCGAGGGCCGTAGCTATCACAGCAAGGTAGTCAGTGAACTGAAGGATACAATAAGCCAACAGCGTAAGACTAACTTCAAAGAAATCAGGGAGGAGCGCAGCCGAAATGAAGTGGCTATTCATAAGACCAAGGAGTCTTTCGTGAAATTCAACCGTAGCATTCGGGATCGGGTGATGAACATGGAATTGGAGAGTCGCAACCATATCAAGAACTACTGGTTTTCTAAGTGTCAGAATCATGCTGAAAAGGTCAGTGCTGAGATGGACGAATACAAGCGAAAGATCGAGAAACTTCGCAAGGCAGAGGAGCGTCTGGAGGAGAAGGAACAGCAGATTCTGGGTTCGTTGGAGCTCACACAATCGGCAGCCAAACACGAACAGCATGCCTTTCAAACAATGACTTCAGGCATTCGTAGTATCCGCTGATCCATTCGTCTCTCATTTGGCCTAACCTTTGCATCGCATCAAAAATCATCGTCAAAGTTACTAATTTACCAGGCTGATAGTCGTCCTTGAATCGGTTAGGGATCGTAGTAGTGATTACGACTAGTCGAGGCTTTTTTCCTTGACCTTCGAGTGACTAAATCCCGGCGACAGAGAGTTCGGCTTGTGTTTGGACAGGCCCTACTACATGTACGAGGTACTCGAGGTTGAGGGGCCTATCTCAATTCTTGTTAGGAGTTATCGTGCAGTTCGAGCCTGCAAATTTTCAAGACAATTTCGTCTTTGCCTTAACTAAACAGCCCCATTTGACTCTGTGGTCTCCGATGCCTTGGTTGAAATCTATCCTTGAAGTTAAGCTGCTTGTGGTTTACTGGATTATGCCCTGGGTGGCAGTCCGAACTGTTTTCCTTGTTGTTAGAACGTTTCCGGTAGAGATGCGCAAGCCTGTTAGTCAGGATTTCGACCGGTTCATTTTTCTGGCTGAGTACATCTCGAGCCAAGTCAAGAAGACCGACCCGTGGTTCCTTACTTGTGGCCTCTGTAATTTCCTTGAAAGAAACGTAGGACTTGATCTCCCGACTCTGCTTAAACGGTTGTTTGAACGATATGTTGGGAAGCTGATGGGTGTGAAACGACTTCGGGACCGACTACCTTACTGAGCTGTTCACCTTTGACATAAGTTATTATTAAAACGGTTGTTAAAGCCTTTGGAATGACAGCATCAACGTACGGTCACTGGCGAGGATTAGTAGTGGCTGCCACAGATCGGCTTATGTTTCTGGCAATAAAACATATTCATTTATCAGTTCTGCAGCAGTGATGATGCTTCACGCGGGAGCTCCTTCAGCAGTGTTATCAACCTGCCTTCTGCTTGAAAATACTCGCGACGGGTATTAGCCATTTCAAGAAAGTTGCGCACCATAGTGTCATTCCGTTGCTCAAATTGCTAGAGTTGCTGATCGAATCGTCGATTGAATTGGGCAAGGCAGTGATCGATATGCGATGAATCTTTCCTTGGATTTATGGAGGCCTATTCCTCTGGTTCGGTGAGTCGGCGGGTGTTGTCAATGTACTTTCGTAGCCTATTCAGCACACTATAAACAGGATTGGTTTCGGCTTTCTGCTTCAATGGGGAATTCGCGAAGCATCTTGAACTGTTGAGGATGGAGTAGTCGAACGAAGACCTTTTATGATTGTTTATGCCCAAACGAAGACTTTATTTGAAGCCGTTGGAGTGCTGCATAAGCTCCTGGCTGATACCTAGCCTTGATGATCTTCGCTGTAATGTTCTAATAGAGCTCTTTCGGTCAGTGATTTCCTTTAACTCTCCTTAATCCCTCGAACCGTCTTGATCTTTCATGTTCATGGTACGAGGACTCTGTCTTCGGATAGACCTGGCAGTCTGCTGGTTAAAACCCTTTGAATCAGCCAAAGAATTCTTCTAATTCTTGATCTCAGCCAACTCGGTTTGAGCATCATCGACTTCCTCGATCATCAGCAATCTCAGTGATTCGAGATTCCGCTTCGTCTGCTGATCAAGATGACCCATGCGACTATCGTTAACTTTGATCTGTGAGTTAATTCGAACAAATGAAGATGTGCTTCCTGCCCAACTTTCATCCCCACTCATGTTCTCTTGACGCTTCTTCATGATGTCTCTCATAATCGCTTCGCACGTGCTGTACTATCCATCTAGGAGCTTCTTCTCTGTGGTACCGAGCGAAACCGGAATCGATGTCTTCTCAGGCTCATACTGCTATCTATGTGCTGCTTCTGTCGTCGTCACCCAAGCCAGTTTCGGAGGATTCTCCTTATCTTTTTGATAATGGGTTAGCGGCTATAGCGGTACGGTCCTGATACGACGGATCTCTCGCTTGATAGGCTTACTTTGCTTGGGTGATCGAGATCTTTTGTGTATGAAGTTTCTCGCATTCCATCTTTCAGCTGTGGTTTGCTTGGAACCGTTTGCATTCTGTTCCTGCCCAGCTGTATTGCCTTTTCTTCTTTTTTAATTCCTGCTCGAAACTATCGGCTTCTTCCGTTGGTCCTCATTATTTTTATTGCTTTCTTATTTGATTCCTTATGAGTTTAGATTGGGCATCTCTCTGTGCTTTGAACCGGATTTCGAAGCAGTTTTGATGCGGCTTGTTTATCGCACACGAGGTTCTGCGTGGGTCTACGGCTCCTTGTTGTGATGATGGTTCACATGGAAAATTGACGGCTTACGATGAGCGATCTTTGCTTCTGCCAAGTTATAGTTACTTGGTTATTGATCGGGGTGAATGAGACCTGCGGCTATCATTCCGGCCGTGGTCATTGTCTCAGCTCCGATGGTGAATGCCAAGTATGTCTTTGTCTTGGTTACCATGTCAACCATAAAGGGGATGGCCATCTCCACTCGACGAAAAGGTTTGCCGAAAGTTGAGTTAAGCAGCAATTGGTCACTGGTTGCTTCACCAGCAAGAAAACACAACGCCATTGCCTCAAAATTCTTAGCTATAGAAGAATCTTAGACTTCCACCTGGAATTCCAAATACCTCAAAGCCAAGCAACAAATCCTGAGGAGGCTTGGAGAAGGCTGCTCTGTAATTCCATTTTCAACAAGCTTCTTCGAAACCCTCCATGGGGAAAACGCTCTTCCTTCAGGTGCAGAGCCTCTTCACCGAAGACTGATTGCCGTATTGAATACCAAGAGCAGACGAAGAGAGTTTCCAACGTCAAACATGGACGAAAGAATTCGAAAGAAGTTTGTCAGCGGATGCAACGACACTACTCTAAGCACTTAAAACGAAAGAGAATCGATAGAAAGTAGTGTAAAATAGTGTCACGAGCTGGCCTGTTCTACTTGTGCCGTTCCCATACGTCTAGCAAGGATGGAAACCTTGCCCTTGCCCTTAAGCTTTCCTCCTCCCAACGAAAGGCACTCAATTTTGCCCCGACCTGCTCCTATATGCTCGCTCAGAGCATCTTCGGGGCTTCCGTGTCTGATACCCTTCATCCTGAACCATTCGAAGATCTCTTCTTCATCGAACTCACATGGACAATTGAGGCATCGGGTAACTGGGTGGTGGCCATCAGTTGCAGGGTTAGAGATTTCATCAAGATGCAGCATAGTGCGGCTTTCATCATCTTGGGACCCCCAGGATGAGCGTAGGTCACGATCGATTGTGTTCATTTCTGTGAAGCTTGCCAATTATTATATTGAGAAGAGCCGGGAGGACATTAAAAGCAATGATCGGTCTTACTACTGATTTTTAGCTAAGTGAACTATGACCGTTGACAATGAAGCCGAAACGTTTGGTTGTGCTCCCTTGGGGCTCCAGCGCCAAATTCATCGGCGTGCGGGAAAGTCGCCATTTAACGATGGAGGTCACCGTGGAAACGGTGAGCTGTTTTGAACATTTACGAATACTCAGCCAGGAATCTGTTACGGTTCGGTTCATTTCTGATGGATGGTCAAATTGTATTGCCTAAACTTCTGTGCATCGAGTCAGAATTTTCGACTAAGCGTAATCGCTCTTCTTCACTCATTTCGTTTGCAGGGCGTTCATTGGTCGAATATTAAACTGTTTTCGAGAAAAAGAACGTGCATCATATGGCGTCGAAGCCGTTCATGATCTCGAGAACTTCTTCATCAGCAAACTGTTTGCATTCAAAATTGGTTGCTTTTGGCTTGCTGAGCAACTTGTCCAAGAGCTTGTCGCGAACTGGACTGGCTGGACTGTATTCCCCCTCTGGGCTTGGCTGGCTGGGCTACACCTAAGCAGGAATTTCCGGAAGGTTTTCAGGTTCGAAGTTTTTGGGCGTGATAAATGGACGGGCTAATGTTGGTCGTTTCACAGCGGTCATGTTCCTTATGCGAATCTTAACCTATTCGTTAAGCTAATGTTGTGCATCGAACTCGTCCTTCTGCACCTCTTAGAATTATTGTTTTTTTACTCTTTCTTCTTCAATCTTGTTCGCCTTGCATTTGTCATACTGGAACTTGCACATGACGGCTATGTTTGCTAGCACACAGAGCAGCAGCAGCCCTAGGTCGATGTATGGAAGCAGTGCGTTGATGGTCGTAAGTTCGCTGGTAAAGTCGACGAAGGAGCGGTAGTAGCCATAACTGCCAAGCACAACTGTCACCACCGCTTCGTTGCCGATGGCTCTATAGTTATTGTACGCGTGGAGGTACGGTTTCTTGACGGCGAGGAGCACAATGGAAGCGATCGGTACTACCAAACATATAAAACCAACGTACTAAATGGAGTTGGCACCGACAATAGCTGCCGCAAGCACTACCCTTCCTCCCATAAGTATGTAGTAGTAGTTCTGACTCAGTTTATTGCCAGACCGGAACGCTGTTTTGTAATCCCCGAAGTAGTCTGGTTTGACGTTGTATAGGACTGCGATAGCAATGCTAACTCCCACAGTCAATACTGCCTCTCCAACGCTAAAAGGAAACAGTGAGCTGGTGCTGCCTTCCCCTCCGGCGTAAAAGGCATACACCAATAGCGACACAATCATGTGGTACAGTACGAATACTACCGCTGTCAGGCCGAACTCGCAGACAGCCAACATTGAGTACCTGACGAGCTGCGCTGATTTGCTCTTCCAGATCTTGGATATGACGAAGAGCACCAGTCCGACGAAAAGCGGGAGCACCAACAGAATGATCGTGTAGTTCATGCTCACAGCCATTTACGGTTGGTACTGAAGGGATTTTATGCGGTTTGGAGGGCCTGACCTAACCGCACTACTCTGGTTCAAGAACATTGTGTTAACTCCATTCACGAATCCAATCTTCGCCATTGGGGCGAGAAATGGCTGCAGGTAGTTGATGATCATAAGTCCGATGAATGAGATTTGAACCACCCCAATCATCTCGACCCCGATGAACTTGGCCATGACAAGCCCTGCTGCGAAGCCCGCGAGAGAGGCGTACATCAAAGCGGTAGCCAGAATGTTGGCTAGCTGAACGGAATCGTAGACACCGGCGTCGTAGTATTCTGCAGCCAAGTTATTGTCAGGATCCACTGTAAAATTCGCAGTACTCGGCGGAGTCCAGAAGAAGTAGCTACTACCGAGCGGGTCAAAGAGTAAAGTTGCATTTTATCCCTGGATACTGGACGAGTAGGCTGCGTTGATGATCAGTGTTCCATTGCCATCATAGCTAAAAGTGAGGTTTGTGCCAGTAAGATTAATGCTGAACACCTGGCTGAAGTCCAAGGTGTTGAGTGCGGGGATGGATGGCCCAATTTTAATCGTGAATTGAACATTGTTGGAAGTAATTGATTTCAAGGTCGAAAGAAGAGTCAGAGATTGTACGAGCATATAGTCGGCGAGGCAGAGTCGCAGGTATAGTTGGTTTAGATAGTGCAAGTCGAGGAACAGCCATCTCCGGAGACTGTGTTACCGTCATCACATGCCTCGTTGATGATGATACCATCACCACAAATAACAACGCATGCATCAGAGATATTTGCATAACCAGCTGGGCAGCCAACGAATTGGCACAATGGAACACCAACTTAAAGAGCTGTGATGTCACACGAGCAGGTAGTGCCGTTGATTACCCTATAAAGTACGGGATTACATGTTACACAGTCTGTGGTAGCCGGACCTTTACACGTAAGACAAATGGAATTGCAAGATAGACAAGCTCCTGTTGCGGAATCGATATATGTACTGACGGAACAGACACATGTGGTTCCACTAAGTACAAGAGGCATGGTGCATGAAGTGCAGTTAGTAGTTGCTCCTCCCGAGCAAGTCGTGCAGCTGACATCACATGCTGTGCACAGATACGCGCCAACTGAACCGCTGACATAATTTCCAGCCGTGCAGGTGCATAGTCCTGCTGATAAGATAAGAGGGCTGGTGCAGCTTGTGCAGACAGTGGCAGAACCAGAACAACTTGTGCATGTAGGATCGCATCCTTGACATTGGAAGGTTGAGTTCATGAAGAATCCAGTTGGACAATCACAACTGTTTGTTGCAGCATTCAAAACAGAAGGGGCGCTGCATGTAATGCAGTTAGTTGACAAACCACCTGAGCAGGTAGCACAGCTGCCGAGGCACGCCACACAACTACTGCCATTATAGTACTGGGAAAGGTTGCTGCAGAGACATTGCCCAGCATTAAAAGTGAGAAGGGCTGAGCATGTGACACAGCTGCTATAGGTGCCTGCAGTGCAAGTTAAGCAACTTGGATGGCAAGGGGTACAGGTAGCAGGGGCAACCAAGTAGGTTCCGTTGTAGCAAACACAGCTGCTCGTAGACAAGAAGAAGGAAGCGGTGTTGCAGGAGATGCAACTGGCGTTGGTGGTATCTGTGCAGGTGAGGCAGGTGGGATCACAAGCAACACAGTTTCCTGAAGTCGTATTCATGAAGAAGCTTCCCGCACAAATGCATGTTGAACCATTCAAGACTTTCGGTGATGTACATGCCGTGCAATTATCGCTAGTGGGTCCGGTACAGTTGGTGCAAATGACATCACAGGCAGGGCACGAATAGACACTTGACACTAAATTGAGATACTGTCCTTGGGAGCAGGTACAGCTCCCTAAAGTTAGAACGAGTGGGGTGGCACAGTTGGTACAGTTAGTGGGTGAGCCCAAACAATCTAAACAAGTTGGGTCGCATGCCTGACACTGAAAACTAGAATTAGTAAATGTTCCGATTGGACAGTCGCAAGTCCCTGAAGTTGCGTTGAGAGCCATTGGAGTGCTGCAGGTTAGGCAGTTAGTTGCAAGTCCAGCTGAGCATGTGAGACAACTTCCATAGCAAGGAACACAAGAAGAGCCGTTGTAGTACAACGAAGTGTTGCTACATATGCATTGCCCACCTTGTTGGGTGAGAGTGTTGGCGCAAGTCAGGCAACTGTTGTAAGCACCGGCATTACATGTTAAACAACTCACAAAGCAAACCGAGCAGCTTGCAGGGGCAACGAAATATGTCCCGTCAAGGCAGACGCAACTGTTTGTTGAGTTGAGGCTAAAGAGGGTTAGGTTGCATGTTGAACAGTTTGAGCTGCCTGCACCAGAACACGTAAGGCAAGTAGGATCGCAAGCTGAACAGTTTGTTCCGTTGGGGTAGTAACCCACCGCACAGAGGCAGGTGAACCCACTGAGGACGAACTATGGAGCCATACAAGTTGTGCATACCGATTGTGAAGAGCATGCCGAACATCCATTGATGAAAGTTGTGCATGCTTGGCATGTGGAGTTAGCCGTGATGAATAGTGCTGTAGAGAGGCATGTGCAACTGGTTCCAGTAAGTTGCCAATTCAAAGTTGCATCACACGAGGTACAATCGGTACTATTTGGGCAGGCCGTGCAGCCCATTAGAGTGGCATTACAGTTCATACAAGTTGTACCATTCATGTACTGGTACGGTTGGCATCCGCAGATTCCTAAGTTGAGAGTATATGGTGATACGCATGCCTGGCATACCGCAGAATCGGCACATTGTGCGCAGTTGGCTAGCGAGATGTTGCATGCAGTACAGTTATTGGTGGTGTCAAGGAAATAGCCAGTTAGACAGACACAAGCTCCGCTGGTTAGAACAAGCATGTTAGAGGTATTGCAGGCGGTACAAACCGTAGCTGATGTGCAATTTAGGCATGTAATAGGGCACGCTGTGCAGGATCCATTTGCTTGGGTAAAGTAACCAGAGTTGCAAATGCAAGTAGTTCCACTCGGTGTTGCGTTGGGGTCGACACAAGTAATACAAACTGTTGATGTGCAGTTTGCACATTTAGAGTTGCACGCCAGGCAAGTAGACACGCCGTTATCGTAGTAACTATTCAGGCAGGGGCACGCCGAAGTTGTTAAGTTTCGAGTTATTGGGCACGAGGTACAGTTAGCCGCAGTACCCGCACACGTCGCACAAGTATAATTGCAGACTGCGCATGTTGCGACCCCTGCATTGTAGTACCCTGTTACGCAAGGACAAGCGTTTCCTACTAGACTTCGAGTTGGGGTCAAGCAGGTAAGGCATCCGCTTGTTCCAGACGTATTGCAGGTGAGGCATGTGTAGTCACAGGTAGAGCAGGTTGCCACACCCGTATCGTAGTACCCAACCGTGCAAGGACAAGCGTTTGTGGTAAATATCCTGGTAGTTGGGCATGTGAGACAGGTAATATTAGTTGTACCATTGCAGGTTACGCAAGTATACGAGCACGCCAAGCAAATTGCGACTCCTGAGTCGTAGTAACCGGGAAGGCACTTACACTGCCCAGTGGTGAGATTTCGATAGGAAACTGCAGTATTGCAGCCGGTGCAGGACGATACTCCTGGGTCGGTGCAGCTGTAGCAGGCATAGTTACATCCATAACAGAAGTTATAGGTGGTGTTGACGTAGGTGTACGGTGGGCAAGTCTGATAACAATTTTGATCTTGTAATCGATAGAAGATGTTGGGCGACAAGCATGATCTCACACGGAAGTTGAGGTACTGGAACTTGATGGAGGAATATCCACTCGTACTCGATAACGTGAATGGAGTGCCAATCTGAAGTTTCAATTGGGCTTGGGTTGAACCTGTGGTTGAAAAGCTGAAGTTGGTCAAGCCAGCAAAGAAGTTCGCTGAGGTATAGTTCACGAAATTTGGCCAGACCGTTTGCGCACTATTTAGCCCTTCTATCATCCCAATATCGAAGAAATTTTCTAAGGTTGTTTGCACAAGCGTAATATCGAAGAACAACCGATTGTACATGGCATAATAAACCCAAGTGGTTCCCTTTGTCGCAAACGTTACATCGTAGGTGGTGCTGGTAGTGAGATTCGCCCAGATAGCCAGATCTAGCGTCCCTGTATTGGTTGACTTGCTAATAGCGAAACCAGTCACCCATACGAACAGTGCGTTCGTGTGGGTGAGATCAAAGGAACGTCCACCTCCAAAAGTAATGTTGATTACTTAGCTTCGGAAGCCGGATCCGCCTGAAATGTAGGTAACTAAATTAGCTGGGATGTTTACAGTCTGTCCCGTAGAAGCCCATACTCATAAAATCAATCACCACTTTGTCGAATGCCAAGAACATCGTGGTGGACTCAATGATGTGGTTGGGATAAGCAATGCTCAACAGGTACGTGAAGTAGCTCAGAGAAGCCGAAGAATAGTCGTGGTACACCTCAATGTAGCTTGTT
>ERZ724508.1314-NODE-1314-length-15186-cov-5.215386_pt1 | contig 15186 bp, 11 predicted proteins | sample MGYA00376041_ERZ724508 | MGnify/ENA primary metagenome ERZ724508 (study PRJEB28724, sample SAMN07190887) | wastewater metagenome | isolation source: effluent of sewage treatment plant in Hong Hong | place: USA: Christiansburg, Virginia | collected 2016-03-01 ...
GCCACCACGATCAGTGTGCGTCCTGTGGAAATCATATCGTCGACCAGTAAAATAGTGCGGCCCTTCCATGCCGATAAGTCCGGCACTTCGATGCGCACGTCTCGATCACCAAACCGCTTTTTTTCCATAATGGCATACGGTGCCGACGCAATGCCGGCCACTTCCGATACCCATTGCTCGCTTTCACCATCTGGGCCAATCAGTGCCACATTCGGCAGGTGATCGCGTACCCACGCGCCAAGCAGTGGGGCTGCATGTAGCGTGACGCAGGGAATGGTGTACACCTCTTCCAGCTCGGCAATGCGGTGCAGGTGCGGATCAATCGTTACCAGTCTATCGACATGGGCCGACAGCAGATTAGCAAAGTAGCGCGCACTCACGCCTTCGCCAGGATTAAAGGCGACATCTTGACGCATATAGGCAAGGTAGGGAGTGACCAGTGTGATGTGCTCAACGCCCATGTCGCGCAACAGGCCGCACACCAATATCAGTGCCACTATCTTGTCGTTGGGGTGATCCAGTGAGCACACCAGTGCGACATTTTTTTGTGGCTTATCGAGCAGGCGGATGCGCCATTCCCCATCCGGAAAGCGGTGCAAGTTAAGCGGTATTTTGTGCCAGCCAGTGCTATTGGCGAGTGTGGTGGCCAGCTCGTCACTGTCCAGAAGCCCGATGATAGATGTTGTCATATTGATTCATCCTCGATACGCAGCATCTCAGGGTGGCTTTCATAAAACTCAAACGCATAGGCCAGTTCGCCGGGCGTTTCGGCATATACGGTCATCACGGCATCACCCTTTTCGACACGATGGCCTAAGTGAGTGTGCAGATAGACGCCAGCACCTTTGGCGGCGGGGGCCCCTGCCAGCTTGGCCAGTCGTGCAATGAGGCGGTTGTTAATGAAGCTGACAATGCCGTTGCGCTCACTAACAATGATGCGTTTATGATGGGCAAGTTTCGGAGCCAGCAAGCCACCCTGTGCTTCGCAGATGGCCTTCATTTTTTCCAGAGCACGCCCGGACGCCAGCGTTTTACGCGCCAGCGCTGGGCCTTCGCCGTGTGCCGCGGCTTCGCCCATTTCCAGCAGAGCGCCAGCCACTTGAATAGCACGATGGCGTAGATCTTCAGGCGCATCCGGGGCGTTGCTCAGTACGGCAAGCACATCAAGCGCTTCAAGAGCAGGCCCGATACCATTGCCGACAGGCTGTGAGCCATCGGTAATCAGTGTGCGCACTTTTATACCTAGGGCTTCGCCTACTTTTTCAAAATGATGGGCGATATGTTTTGCGGCTTGTGCGCTGCGAACTTTGGCAGTGGCTCCAACCGGGATGTCGATCAGTACATGCGTCGAGCCAGCTGCAATTTTTTTCGACAGCACGCTAGCGACCATCTGACCCTCACTGTCGATGTCCAATGCACGTTCGACGCGAATCAGGATGTCATCCGCAGGGGAGAGTGATACCGCGCCCCCCCACACCAAGCAGCCGCTCTCTTTTTCCACCACGGCGCGCATTTCCTCCTCAGACAGCGTTACCCGCGTCAGGGTTTCCATGGTGTCGGCAGTGCCAGCTGGCGACGTGATCGCGCGCGAGGAAGTCTTGGGAATAATGAGGCCATTAGCTGCGGCAATTGAGACCACGATAGGGGTAGTGCGGTTGCCGGGGAGGCCGCCCAAGCAGTGCTTATCCATGATGCGGGGCGATGGATGGCCAGTGAGCTTTGACCAGTCAATACGGCTGCCGGCTTTTACCATGGCATCGGTGAGCGAGGTCATCTCGTCCAGATCAAGACGATCGCCGGCCGAGGCGGTGAGAAAGGCTGAAAGATGAATGTCAGAATAATTGCCAGCGACAATGTCGTCGACTATCGCCTCCATGCCTTCATGGGTCAGACGGTTGCCATAGATCTTGCTGCGCACGTGCGACATGGAGTCCAGAGCGCGCGTGTGGGTAAGGGTGGCTAATTTACCGTCAGTGATGGCCAATCGGGCCCACGCCGCCTCAGACAGGCCAACGTCACCTTCGCCGAGCAACTCATCGCCGTAGACGATATTGAGCGTAGCAATAATGGTTGCCTCATCCACCTGCACCATGACCCTAGTGTGTGCCTCAAAGCCTTCAGAACGACAGACAGGGCAATCGGCACGGAGATAGGCCACCGGCTCAGAATGAGTGTTGATGCCCATACGCCGGGGGCGCAGGGTGGGAATGGCTTCTTTTTGCATGGGTTACGCCTTCTGACTACTGCTTCAAGTGTATCGGCGGTGCTAAGGGTTGCCTATCGTAGTGGTGTAAGTGGACGGGAACCGTAACGGGCAACAGAACCAACGGGTTTCGTCTTTATGGAAATACTGGGTACAATTTGCCCACAATTTATATGTTTTCGACTCCCAATCCTTTTTTGACGGAGGCCCCGGCGCCCATGCTGCACTTCCTCCCTGCCGCTCTGCGCGGCACGATTACTTTGCTGCTGCTGATCTTCAATACGCTGTTCTGGTGCTGGTTTCTGTTTGCAGGAGCACTCCTTAAAGTAATTCTGCCCTTTAAGGCGGCTCATCGGGTTATCCGATTCGGTATGCACTGGGTGGCCGAAACATGGGTCTCTGGCAACAAGGTATGGATGGATTCGGTATCCCGCACGCAGTGGGATGTTGCGGGTCTGGATAGTGTAGACATGAACCACTCCTATCTGGTGACCAGTAACCATCAGAGTTGGGTGGATATTTTGGCGTTGCAGTATCAGTTCAATGGTCGTATGCCCATGCTCAAGTTCTTTTTGAAGAAAGAGTTGATTTGGGTGCCGGTGATCGGGCTGTGCTGGTGGGCGCTTGAGTTTCCGTTTATGAAGCGACAAACCAAGGAGTATCTGGCCAAGCATCCAGAAATGCGCGGACAGGATTTGATCACCACCCGTAAGGCATGCGAGCGCTTCAAGACCAATCCGGTATGTGTATTTAATTTTCTGGAAGGTACGCGTTTTACCCCGGCCAAGCACGCTCAGCAAAAGTCCCCGTTTCGCAATCTGCTTAAGCCCCGGGCGGGCGGTATCGCATTTGTACTCGATGCCATGGGCGAGCAGTTGCATTCCATCGTCAACGTCGCCCTCTTTTATCCGGATGGCAGGCCAACACTCTGGGACTTGTTGACGGGCAATATTCGCAAGATTGTAGTGCGCGTTGAGCAGCTGCCGATTCCTAAACACTTTCTGGGTAAAAGCTATGATCAGGACGAGGCTTATCGTGCTGAGTTTCAGCAATGGGTGAATCAGCTATGGCTGGACAAGGATGACCTAATTGATCGTTTGCGCGTCACTAACTGACCAAGGAGGGCACATTCCTTTGGTGGCAGCAATTCGGTATCGGGCAGTGCTGCCCTCTGTCGGAGAGGGCTTGTCGTCGAGACATCAAGTTGCGAAATTCGATGAGTATTTAATTCGACAGGCAATGTCTGCGCCGATGATAAAAAGTAACCGCCCGACTGCCTTTTTAGGCATGCTTTTCGTGCTGTTTCTGTTGTTTTCATGGACCATGCAGGCCCGTGCCGATGTCGTGCTGGCCGAAGGGCAGGTATCTGCGAGCATCACGACTGAGTTAGCATTTTTCCGTGACGACAATGGCTCCCAAGCCCTAGCAGATATGCTTTCAAGGCCCGCGACGGACTGGAAGCAAAATGGCAGTCAGACCTTTAGTCACGGGTACAGTAATGCACATTGGTGGTTGCGTTTTGACGTTAGTAATCCACAAAAGACCCCGGCCCATCTTTTGCTGGAATTGTCTTATCCAGTGCTGGATGACATAGAGGTTTGGATACTGGCGCCGGACGGCACACTGGAATCTCATTATCGTTTGGGCGACAAGCAGCCTTTTAGTGCTCGCCTGGTACAACACCGTTTCTTTCTGATTCCACTGGAGTTGGCGGGTGATGCTCGCCGTACGGTCATGCTGCGTCTGCATAGCACCAGTTCCATGCAAGCACCATTGACGCTGTGGAAGGAACGCGCCTATTACGAGCAGGATCAGCATGTATTGTTGGCGGAAGGTTTGTTCTTCGGCGGCATAGGTCTGTTGGTGATCTACAGTTTTTTTGTGTTTATTGCCCTGCGCGAGCGCATGTATTTTTATTATGTGGTTTTTGTGCTCAGCCTTCTGGCTTTCTTGGGGGCGCTAAAGGGTTTTGCATTTCAATTTGCTTGGCCCCAGGCAACCGAATGGAATGACCGCGTACTCATGGTGTCATTGTCAGCGATGCTACTTTCAGGTGGATTATTCACTTATCGATTCTTGGGCCTTAACGCACAATCCGGAAGGCTGCAGCGCATAGCATCATTTTTAATTATGCTATTGACGGTATTTGTCGTGCTGTCACTCTTTATGGGCTACGGCACGCTCATACAGTTACTGGTTGTATTTGGGGCGGTCAGCTGCTTGTTTATGCTCATAGTTGGCGCCTGGCGCTGGCATCAGGGGGATCATGCAGCGCGTTTTTATACGCTGGCTTGGGGCTTTATGTTGTTGGGTGGCGTGATTTTGGCGCTTAATAAGTTTCAGCTATTGCCGCAGAACTTCTTTACAGAAAATGCCATGCAGATTGGGGTGGCGATAGAAGTATTTTTGTTGTCCATTGCCATTGTCGATCGTATCAACGAAAACCGACGACTGCAGATTTCGGCACATAAGGAAATTCTGGCAGGCGAGCGACGCACTCGTGAGGCTCAGCTTAATGCACTGGTCGCAGAGCGAGAGGCCAATGAGTTACTTGAGCAGCGGGTTAGCGAGCGTACAGAAGAGCTTCGTGAGGCCAATCAAAAGCTGGAGGAGCTGAGTATTTCGGATCAGCTCACCGGGCTACGCAACCGTCGCTACCTAGATCGTTTATTGATTAAAGAGTCTCATCGTTGCCATCGCTATCAACACTCTCTTGCTGTTTTGATGCTCGATATTGATCATTTCAAGCGTTTCAATGATAGCTTTGGGCATGATGTTGGTGATGAATGTCTGCGTCATGTCGCGGCTGTGCTAACTAAAGAAATGCGTACGCCGATTGATCATGTGGCACGGTACGGTGGCGAGGAATTTTGTGTTGTGATGCCAGAGACGGATCTTGAAGGTGCCCGTATTGTGGCCGAGCGTATTCGCAAAGCTATCGAGGACATGGACTTCAAGGTTGATGGTAGGCGGGTTCCTGTTACCGCAAGTATTGGCGTGGTAGCCATGGTGCCGCTGGAAATGGACTATGGTCGTGAGTTGCTGAAAATAGCGGATAATCGACTGTATGAAGCTAAAGCGGCTGGTCGTAATTGCGTGATAGCGGCAAGCACAAAGCCACATGAGTTTGATGTGTAGTGAAGTATAAATAAGGCGGCTAAATAGCCGCCTTATTTATTATTAAGCCAAGCTTTTATGATTAAACCAAGTTCAATCCTGAATGCGACGCCAAGGATGAGCTTGTTCCAACGCGTAGGAAATTTCCAGCAAACTACGCTCATCCCCGTGAGCAGCAGAGAATTGCACCGCTATCGGTAGGCCTTCTGTTGTGACGCCCATGGGTAGCGAAATTGCGGGGCTACCACTGGCGTTATTCAGGGGGGTAAAGCTCACGTATCGCAGTAGACGATCAAACAGCACGTCAAAGTCTTGGGAGGGCGACAGCCAGCCCAGTTTTGGCGTGGTATGGGCTGCTACCGGGCTCAGCACCAAATCGTACTGCTTGAAAACAAGTGCGTAGTCATTCAAAGTTTTCTTCAAGCGGTAGAGCACCATAGGGGTTTTGAACATATTGCGCTTGTACAGGGATGCCAGCCCCTGACTCAGATTGTCCATCTTTGATGCATCAAAGTCTGGGCTCATGATTCGCTTGCCGAAAACGCTGACCAGAAAAGACAGCATACCCCAGTAAATACTGAAATCATTCGCAAAGGACTGTTTCACCGGAAGCGGCATTTCTTCAACGCGATGGCCCATGCTTTCCAGTAAGCGTGCCGTGGCCTCGACCGTGGCACGCGTTTGCGCATCGGTGGCGTGACCCGTGATGGAGTCATGCACCAAGCCGATACGCAGGGGGCGGCTACCGGGGCCTTTCACCAGTCCAACAGGCGGTAACTTGGGGTTGCGATAGAACTGCTCGGCACCGGCATAGAAATGTGCGGTATCACGCACACTGCGTGTGACCACACCTTCCGAAACAATATTCACGGGCAGTGAGCGAGCCGCCTCTGCATCCACCAGGCGACCACGAGTAGGTTTCAGGCCGATCAAGCCGCACGCAGAGGCAGGAATACGGATTGAACCGCCGCCGTCATTGGCATGAGCAATGGGTACAACACCCGCCGCGACCAGTGCCGCAGAGCCACCCGATGATGCCCCTGACGAATACTCCGTGTGCCAAGGATTGCGGGTAGGTTCAGCATGCATGTATTCGGTGGACGCGTTAAAGCCAAACTCCGGCAAGCTGCTCTTGCCGAGTGAAATTAAACCCAAGCTTAAGTATTGCTGTGCAAAGGCATTATCAGCTTTAGCAGGCCGTGCATTTACCGCGAGTGAACCGTGGTTAGTGGGCAGGCCAACAAGGTCAGTGTTGTCTTTTACAAACGTAGGAACGCCGGCAAAAATGCCAGTGTGAGGCCGGTCTGCTGCTTGAACAGCCTGCTCGAAAGTTGCTAGTTCGATGGCATTGATCTTGTCTTCCACGCATTTGGCACGCGCAATGGCGGCCTCTGCTACTTCACGAGCACTAACATCTTTGTTGCGGATGCGTTCGGCAATGCCAACGGCATCCAGATCGCCCAAGGCATCGTTGGTGAACGCGTGAATTTTCTGTGTCATGGGTGTGCCCCGTGTTCTTGTGATTATCGAGAGGACAGTTGTCTGGCTCGTATGAGGCGCATCATGGTGGCTTGTCGAGATGAATGTCAGTGACTTCAGGGCTCATTCTGGTGTGCAGAGTGGCGAGACAGCATTAGTGGCAGGTAGATGGGCAGTTAATGGAGAAGCTTGCTAGGATAGGGGCTAATTTGCCGATAGCCACACGAGTTAAATCATGTCCCGCTTGCCCAATATTTTTTATGCCCAGTCAGGTGGAATGACGGCGGTCATCAATGCCACTGCAGCGGCTGTTGCGCTGACCGCGCGCAATCACCCTGAGCGTATTGGCAAGGTATATGCGGGCGAGAACGGCATCATGGGGGCATTAGAAGAGGCCATGGTAGATCTTTCGCGTGAAAGTGATGCGGCGCTCAATGCCCTGCGTTACACCCCGGGTGGAGCATTTGGTTCCAGCCGGTTTGCATTAGGAACGCCAGCCAGTCATCCGCAGCACTATGCTCGTATCATTGATGTATTTCGTGCGCATAATATTCGCTGGTTTCTGTACAACGGCGGTGGCGGCTCGGCAGGCACCAGTATGCACATCGCCAACGCCGCGCGGCAGGCAGGGTATCCGCTTGCGGTTATTCATCTGCCAAAAACGGTTGATAACGATTTGGCGCAGACAGATTTTTCACCGGGCTTTGGTTCTGTGGCGAAATATACCGCTGTCAGTACACAGGAGGCGGCACTGGATGTGGCTTCTATGTGCCGAACATCGACACAAGTGTTTGTAATGGAGGTGATGGGTCGTCATGCGGGGTGGATTGCGGCCTCTAGTGCGCTGGCGCAGCAGGATGGTACGGGTGCACCGCATATCATTCTGTTTCCTGAAATTGCCTTTAATGAGGCCCGTTTTTTAGCCGCAGTGGAACGCGCCGTTGCGAGCGATGGTTATTGTGTTGTGGTGACGGCAGAAGGACTGGCCGTGAACAATCCTATGGTCGATACAGAATCGGTCATCGCGACAACGGGCCATGGCAAGGACAAGTTAAATGTACACACAGGTAAGGCGGCGCCGTATCTGGCGGCGCTGGTAGGTCAGCGGCTGGGGTTTCGTTGCCATTTTGCCGTCAGCGATTATCTGCAGCGTTCAGCGCGGCATATTGCCTCTGCAGTCGATGTAGAGGCGGCATGGCGCGTGGGTGAGACGGCGATTGATATGGCCCTGGCCGGTGCAGATCAAGTGATGGTCTCTTTGCAGCGTAAAGGCGTGCGTAAGGTATCTTGGGGTGTAGTGCCTGTGCCGCTGCCGAAAGTTATCGGCAAGGAAGTGTGTTTACCCCGGAATTTTATACGACGTGATGGCTTTGGTATTACTGATGCCTGCCGCAACTATTTGCTGCCGCTTATTCAAGGTGAGGACTACCCTCCCTATCATCAGGGCTTGCCAAAACCAGCAATGCTGAAAAAAATTGCAGTGAAGAAAAAGCTACCATTATTTCTGATGCCATAGCATTTTCACGGTCAGCGTTATTTCTTTTTTCGAGACCGCAGTGCGCCTTCTACCTGCTCACATAAAGTGCGCAGGATCATGATGCGCGCATATTCCACATCATTGGCGGGTATCAACGTCCAAGGGGCTATTTCGGTGCTGGTGCGTTCTACCATGTCACAGACAGCACGTTCGTAGCTTGTCCACTTGCGGCGATTGCGCCAGTCATCCGGCGTAATCTTGTGGTTTTTGTAGGCAACTTCTTCGCGCTCACGAAAACGCTTTAGTTGTTCATCCTTGGTAATAGCTAACCAGAACTTCACCACGATCACATTATTGCGAACCAGTTGCTCTTCAAAGTCATTGATCTCGATGTAGGCACGCATCCAGTCGGCCGTTGTGCAAAATTTTTCTACACGCTCAACCAATACGCGGCCATACCAAGAGCGGTCAAAAATAGTCACATGATTATGGCGTGGGAGATGGCGCCAGAATCGCCAAAGATAAGGGTGGGCTCGCTCTTCATCAGTTGGCGCAGCAATAGGAACGATATTGAACTGACGCGCATCCAGTGCGGTTGTCACGCGGCGAATACTTCCCCCTTTGCCGGCAGCGTCCTGCCCCTCAAAAACAACGACCAGTGATTTTTTGGCAAAGCGCGGATCTCGGGTGAGTAGATTAAGGCGCCCCTGTAATTTCTCCAGTTCACTCTCGTATTCCTTTTTACCCATTGATGCGCTGTAGTCGAGGGTGTTCAAGATGTTGCGGCTGTCTAGCGAAGGCAGTAATGGTGTGCCGTGCGATGAGCGACGTTCTTGCCGGATACTCAGGCGACGCTCTAGGGCCTCTAGTAACAGTGTGCCTGCGGTGAGGTAACGATAGTGTGGGTCGGAGCCCTCGATTACATGCCATGGCGCATCGCCGGTACTGGTTTCGCGCAGGGTGTACTCGGATACTTTGCGAAACTTGTCATAGGCGCGAAAACGATCCCAATCGGTATCAGTGACACGCCACTGTGTTTTTGGATCTTTCTCCAGTTCCTTTAAGCGTTTTCGCTGAGCATCCTTGGAAAGGTGAAACCAAAGCTTGATAACCAGTGCTCCTTCCGTCACCAGCATTTGCTCAAAGTGACGGATCTCCTCAATGGACTGTATTAGTGCAATGCGCTTGGCGGTTCCGGCAACCTGATTGACGATTGGATTGGTGTACCAAGAACCAAATAAAATCCCGATGCGGCCTTTCGGGGGAAGAGATCGCCAGAATCGCCACATGGGTGGGCGCTGCGCTTCTTCATCGGTGGGGTCGCCAAAGGCATGGGTCACAATATGACGCGGGTCCATCCACTCATTGAGCAGATTAACGGTCTCGCCTTTGCCCGCGCCATCCACACCACCCACAATGATGATGACGGGGAAATTGCCTTGTTCTAGAAGTCGGTATTGAGCTTGCAACAACGCTTGGCGAAGCTCAGGTTCGCGCTGTTTGTATTCTTCTCGTGAAATTCGATGACCGACTTCTGCAGACTCAAACATGGTGATCGTTCCTTACTACAACAGTGGGTATCGTTTTTCTGGCGGCACCAAGGGGCGGCTTACTTTGTTGGGGGCATCAGATTGACTGCAATCACACGATTACGTCCGCCTTCTTTAGCCTGATAAAGTGCATCATCGGCTTCTTTGATTAAAGCCTCGGTGCTGGCAGCCAAAAAGTATTGGTTGCAAACCATGCCAAAACTTCCGCTGATTGGAATTCGCTCGCCAGAATCACTGGTGATTTCCATGCTTGCTAGCCTGGCGCGGCAGCGCTCTACCAGTGCCTCGGCACCTTGAAGAGTGGTGTCCGGCAGCAGAAGCATGAATTCTTCGCCACCATAACGGCCGACTGCATCGCACTGGCGAACGGTTTGCTGCAGCACAGTCGCCGTTTCATTTAGAACACGATCTCCCATTGGATGTCCCCACGTGTCATTAACGTGCTTGAAGTGATCAAGATCGAGCAAGACTGTGCACAAGGGAGGGCCGTGCCGATGGGTGCGCGCTATTTCTTTTTCCAGCATATCGATGATGCTGCGGCGGTTGTTGATGCCTGTCAGGGCATCGGTAAGGCTCATGATGCGAATGGTATTTTCACGCTGCCGCCACCAGTTCAGCATATGGTCAGCAAGCAGCACGATGATCACAAGGAATGGTGAGGCAAACAGCCAGTTACTGGTGACCCAGAATAAATTACTTGACGTATCCGAGGGAGAAACCATCACCGGCGCATAGGTTAGTGTGCCCAGCGCAGACAGGTAGCTTTGTATCAGCATGAGCAGCATCGCTACCGTAAAGGAAAGCCACACCACGCCGCGCTTAAGAAAAATGAAACCAAAAACAACAGCACCCAGTAGTACCACGCCAGCAGCAATCTCCATGGAGCCAATATAGTGGCTGCTAATTGCCAATGTAACGGCAAAGTACAGCGTCGTTAAGTATTGATAGGGCAGAAATGAAGGAAGCTTTCGACGAATACCCAGCCCCAGCAGTAATAAAGCAACGGCCCCTGCTGCCATCCATTTTTCCATCGATATCAGTTCGATCATGATGGGAACATTAATCAGCTGGTCACGGTCGGGCCGCCCCAGCGCATAGTGCCCCCAAGCCAGATACTGAAGATAAGTAGGAATGAGGAAGATGACCGGGATCATGCCCTTGTCAGTTTCACTCCACTCTAAGATAGAGGTGAGGCGCTGTCGCCACTGATTCATTTTCCTGTGTTCCTTCACTTGTCGCGATGGAGTGCGCGCATGGCGCAGCTATTACAGCTAATCTTATAGTTTTGCTGATTCCAATGGCTGTTGCCAGTCCGGTTGTACCGTAATGACAGCCAATTGTCCTTTACGGTCAATAATAACGATGGCGAGGGGGGAAGCATTAGGCGTGGGGTCGCGCTATTGTTGAGGCACTTCTATTGTCTTATTTCTGGGGTTGTCATGACCGAGTTGGTCACCATACGCGTTGTCGATCATATTGCCGATGTTAGGCTTAATCGCCCTGAAAAGATGAATGCGCTTAGTCTTGCCATGCTTGAGGCGATTAATGCGGCCGCCGAACAGATTATGGCAGACCGCACGGTGCGGGCAGTGGTGATCTCCGGCGAAGGCCGGGCCTTCTGTGCCGGGCTAGACCTTGCAAACTTCACTGACCCCAACTCGTTCGGCGGCGGTGATCCGTTTGGTGGTGGTCGAGGGGGCGATTGGCCCAACTTTTACCAGAAACCAGGCTACCTCTGGAAAGATGTGCCCGTACCGGTAATCTGTGCGTTGCATGGGGTGGTTTTTGGCGGGGGGCTGCAGATTGCGCTTGGTGCGGATATTCGTATTGCCCATCCGGAAACCCGTCTGTCCCTGATGGAGATTAAATGGGGGCTGATTCCTGACATGAGTGGCACACAGACGCTGCGTGATTTAGTGCGCTTGGATGTGGCCAAGGATCTGGCGTTCACCGGGCGTATTGTCGATGCCCCTGAGGCGCAGCAGATCGGCCTAGTGACCTACCTAAAAGACGACCCCCGCGAAGCCGCTTTCGCCATGGCGCGCGAGATTGCACAGAAAAACCCGCAAGCGATCACACTGGGCAAGCTGTTGTTTGAGACGACCTGGCACGGCAGTGATGCGAGAGGTTTGGAGATCGAGGAAAAGTTGCAGGCAAAGCTGCTAATGACGCCCAATCAGAAAGAGGCGGTGATGGCCAGCATGCAGAAGCAAGTGCCCACTTTTGCTCCGCGCACATTGGATCGACTTAATCGGGCCGATCCACTTTCAGATGGAGAGTGATGCCAGCTACATGGGCTGCGCATTGAGTGCAGCCCATAATTTCGATATGCGCTATGCAGGAAGTATGGACAGAGCCTATTTTCCCCGTAACTTGTAGGCCATCTTGCGCTTTCTTTCTGAGGCCGCTTTTTCTATCGCTTTTTGTTCCTGCAGGCGTGCCACTTCGATTTCTTCGAGCATGGTCATTTCCGGCGTTTCCAGGGTGATGCGCCCCAGTGTTGCCGTGCGGTATTCATTTATTAGGATAGTGGCGATACGGTGAAAGTCGACATGACCGCCACTGCCCAAGCAACCACGCTGCCGGCCAATGATCTCCATAAACTCGATATCGCTCTCTGGTAGCGTTTCTAGCTTGAAGCGCTCTTTCAGCATGTCAGGGTAGTGTTTAATAAGAAATGCGGCGGCATAACAGCCCACTTCATCATTGTTGATGGCAGTTTCTTTGATTGCACCGGTCACCGCCAGACGATAGCCGCTGTCCGGATTCTCAATCTTGGGCCAAAGAATGCCGGGGGAATCAATCAGTACTAGGCCATTATTCAGGTCGATGCGCTGCTGGGTTTTGGTGATCGCGGGTTCGTTACCGGTTCGGGCCACGGTCCTGCCAGCAAGAATATTGATAATGGTGGATTTGCCGACGTTAGGAATGCCGGTAATCAATGCCGTGACATTGCCCATCACATCTTTGCGGGTCATGGATTTGCATATGCTGATCAGCTGGCGAATTTGGTCCGGCTGCTCAGTGGTTACCGCAATCGCTTTAACGTTTTCTTTCTTTTCCAGATGCTCTATCCATTGCTGGGTTGTTTCCGGGTCAGCCAGATCGCTCTTGCTCAGCAAAGTGATGCAGGGCTTGCGCGTATGGAACTCGGCGATCACAGGATTGGAGCTGGAATAAGGGATACGGGCGTCCACAATTTCGATAATTAGGTCCACCTTGGGCAAGGTCTCACGAATCTCGCGGATGGCCTTGTTCATGTGGCCGGGGAACCAATTGATGCTCATGGGTGATACATACCGAAAAGGGGATATAAGCCATTGTACCTGTTGCCGGCCATTCATGCCCCTTTGGGGCTGTAAAGCCGTGCGCAAACGCCCGGATACAGTGGATAATCCAGGGCATTAACCATGGCTAGGATTTAAAATGCAGCGTCCGTTACCCATTCGTGATGGTGTCAGCGCCAGTGCCGTCTTCTTGCCGGAAGGCGAATGGCGGACTGTGCTCGCTTTTTTGACGTACTACTTTCCAAGTGTGGGAGAGGCGCGTTGGGTGGCGCGTATGGAGAGTGGCAGTGTGGTTGATGCGGAGGGTGATGCTATAGCGCCCACAGCACTTTACCGACCACTGACGCGTATTTTCTATTATCGTGAGCTGGAGGATGAGCTACAAATTCCTTTTGATGAAGTTATCCTCTTTGAAAATGACCATCTCATCGTCGCCGATAAGCCACATTTTATGTCCACGGTACCGGTTGGCCGCTACTTAAAAGAAACGTTACTGGTGCGTCTCAAGCAGAGACTTAATTTAGAGCATCTAGTGCCGCTGCATCGGCTTGATCGAGATACTGCAGGCCTTGTCTTGCTGTCAAAACAAGTGGCGACACGCGATGCGTATCATGCGTTGTTTCGTGGAGATGGCATCACCAAAGCTTACGAGGCCGTGGCGCGTTTTAATCCCGAGCATGAATATCCAGTGACACGCCAGAGTCGCATCGGAAGGGCAGAACTATTTTACCGGCGCGAAGAAGTGGAGGGAGTACCAAATGCAAGCTCGGTCATTGATCTGATCGAAAGGCAGGGTGAGTGGGCTCGTTATCATCTGCGGCCGATCACAGGAAAGACACATCAATTGCGTGTCCATATGGCCGCGCTGGGCATGCCAATTCGCAATGATGTGCTGTATCCGCAGGAATGCAGGCGGGCACCAGATGACTACAATTACCCTTTACAGTTATTGGCACGGACGCTTGAATTTGTGGACCCGATCAGTGGCGCTGCCATGATGTTTGAAAGTCAGTTTCGGCTGATGGGCTTGGATGAAGCGTGACGAATGAGCCCTGAGAAAAAAGTAGCCAACACATGAGCGATAACGATTATCGGTATGTGCGGCTGGCTGAGCGGGCACGCATATTCGCAGTGGCATTACTATTGGCTCTATATTGGATTACAGCGGGCTGCCCACCGCATTTCGGCCACTGAGCCATCTGGTGTCGTTTACGGATTCATTGGGCCGCGCTCTTACAAGGTCAAATCAGCGGCTATGGCCCGCGCCTGATCGACTCCATGATGGTGTGCCCCAAGAATGTGGATGTTGTCTCTATCAGCGCATGGCTGTCACTAGTTGCACCCGGCTAGCGCCCGCCTCCTGTGAGTTCGGTACGCTTTGGTACGTTTTGGCAAGATCAGGGGTCTCGCGATAATTACGACTATCACGACCTTATTATGGGTCGATATGCTCGTGAAGAAGTGTGGCCTAGCCTCAGTGAGTGGCTGCTACGGTCTAATTGATGCTTGGCGGCGTCTGTTTCTTGTTGTCATCAGGAGTGAGGGTTAAGCTCCTCCCGTAACCGGAGACCTGCCTTTGATCATCCCCCCGAATCTTCTCGACCCTGATACATTGATCCGGCTACTAGAGGACTTTGTCACTCGTGAAGGCACTGACAATGGTGATAATACGTCACTTGATACGCGAGTACAGAAAGCGCGAGGCGCGCTTGAGCGCGGGGTGGCAGTAATTATTTATGAGCCATTGAGTCAGCAGTGCCAGTTGATGCTGCGCCGTGAAGTGCCGAAAGAACTGCTAGAGGAGTGGAGCGAGGAGTAAAACGGACTAGTAAGTAATAGCAGGGAATAGGGTAAGTTGATGTAAAAAATTGCGTGTCACCGGTATTCGTCCTGATGAGAATTTTATTATGTTGAAATGGATTGCTGCTATTTTTATCACCCTTGTATCCATGGGTGCACATGCATCGTTTGGAGAGTTTCTCTATGCCGCCAACCGCAGCGCAGAGGCCTGGTTGGCTGGTCTGGAAGAAAAGACGGCGACCGTTAATGGTGTTGAGTGGCATTACTATGCCC
>ERZ724508.1315-NODE-1315-length-15155-cov-6.461538_pt1 | contig 15155 bp, 24 predicted proteins | sample MGYA00376041_ERZ724508 | MGnify/ENA primary metagenome ERZ724508 (study PRJEB28724, sample SAMN07190887) | wastewater metagenome | isolation source: effluent of sewage treatment plant in Hong Hong | place: USA: Christiansburg, Virginia | collected 2016-03-01 ...
GAGCAAGCTCTACAGCCTGTGATTGAGCCAACAATAGATCAATTGCCACTTTATCTTCTGCCTTGGAACTTAGTACTCTATTGCTTTCCACTTTATCATTTGGTTATTACCTATGAGTAGCCTTTAGCTCCCATCGAGGATGTGTTCAAAGCATGGCAAGCTTGCAACAATGCTATGCCTAAACAAGTAGTGCAAGGATGTGGCTTGCTGCGCTGAGTGTCTGAAGAGTACCCATCCACATCCGCAGATGATGGTACCGTTTTGGCAGTTCAGTCGAAGACTTGTGGAAGTTATAAACGAAAAGATAGGTTCACTGCCTAACAACTCCGACATACCACTTCAGCAACAGAAGGAATAGTTCGAGCGAGACCAATTGACCATATTGGAAGAGATCAAAAAGATGCTGTCAATCGAACGGAAAGGGATAAATGACGAACTCGAGCGGTTAGATAATGCAACCAGCAGGCAGTTTTCAGGACGGGACGATGTGTTTAGCAGCATCCTCAACTTCGAATACCTGACTCAGCTCAAAGCATCAAACATTCTTGAGCTGAAGGTCGCGATGACGAGCAATCGTGGCATCATAGACCTACAAAACAGACTTCTCAAACTCAAGGGCATCAGTGAGAGAGAGTATGAGACGGTCCACGAGTTACGACGAGCAAAAGAAAACTTGTACCGAAAGATGCGGAGACTACTGGACGGCGGTACAGTGTAGCGTTTGAAGAAGGTGCTGAGCAATACGACGCCAAACACCGAGCGAAGGCCGTAGAGCTCCAACCACCGAAATAAATCCTTGGATGTAGACCAGCGAATTCTCTCGTATTCTAGGAAGGTCAGTACCGATAGTTCGCGAAACCACTCACCTCGCAAGATCATCAGCTGCAAGCGATTGTGATTTTCTCAGGACAATAACGTCATTTTCATATTCTGAGTTGATACAAGAGCAGTAGCCCTCAACCATCGGTCCCAAGATTTGTAAGATAAATAGACGCAGGACTTCCAAGAGTTTGTCTCATTGTCCAATTCGCACCAATTCATCAACTATACAAATCAATGAGGAGCCTAAGTAGGCGGCTGTGTAGCAGTCTGCTTTCTATGCAACGGGCGTGGCTAAGCAGTAAACCAGACCCAGCAAGCACCACCACAGCCAAGTAGGTCGAGGAGACTGCCGGTCGTACTCGCAAGAAGTGGGAAGATATGCTTAACAGCGAATTCGGCGTTGACATTGACATCGAACGCAGCATTCAATCCGGAGCCACTCTGTTGGTGATGCTCCAGTTCGGGAACAATTCACAATAGAACATGTCGCTGTACGACTACACTCGATTGATCAAGTTGGCAGTGCACCCATCCATCTTCCAGTAGCCACTGTTAGAGAAGGTACGCCACATATCGAATCCAGATCAACCACGCATTCAAAATGAAGAACTACCAGCAGTTAAGGGCTACGGTACGCAACATGTACATCATGCGCAACAAGATTGATGCTGATCGCAACAATCTCGCCTGGATGCTGAACCTGATAGTAGAGCAAACATTCGATGAGCTGCCACCGCTGGATAGGGAGATCGGCATGCTGAACATGTTGGAAAGTGAGATGGTGCACCCGGCAACATTCAAGAAATACCTTGAAACATATAGCAAGCAGCCAAGTGATTTCAAGAATCACGCGGAGGAGATACACTGGTGTTATCACCGCATCACAGTCATGGCGATGCTCGAACAGCACCTCCAGTCTGAAGAGTTCGCGTAGGTCGTGAAGCTAGAGCACTACCAAACCGTGGTGAACAGGGTACCCATGACACTTATATAGTACCTGTCGCTCATGGAAGACGAGGCCAACAGGCTGTCACTGTTTGATAACAACCTGAATTGCAATGTGATGCTGTACAGCATCCCCTTCACCTCAAACGTAGCCGTAACGAAGGAGGTCAAGGAGCGCATGGGCCGCATTTGGTAGAAGGTTGCTGATTCCAAACAAAACTCTGGAATATACTTGTTCAACAAGATTCTGTTCAACTACCGGTATTTCTATTTCCTGTTCAACCGCACCGATAGGTTCGTTGCAAATGGGTTCCTTGCCAACTACCTCCACTATATGTTCCGCACCAGAACGTACAGGTGGAACAACTACCGCCATACCATGGCTCTCATGAGCTTCTACCATACTATTGATCTGGGGGTAGTCTACACCGTCCTGGCAGCACTCAATGGCAAGTTCTACGCGGCCGATCGGATGAGACTGACACCTGAGATGCAACTCTACCTCTACGTCAAGACGTTGGGTAGCTTCGCAGACATCTACTGTCTGAACCTCGATGATGTGGCTGCTCGTGAAGTCTCAGATTTCATCAACATCAATCTGCCGAAGCTAAAGTCACGCTACGCTGGAATTGTGAGTGACATGATCAACAGGAATATTGAGCTAAATGGGAACCTAATCACACGTTTCGACGATGCTGATAGGGACGATGAAATTCATCTGCATCGGTATGATAGCATGATGGAGATGGTGCCACAAGCCGCCATTGAGAAAAAGGCGCAGAAGAGATTGAAGATCAATGATGATCCCAATAAACCCTTCGCTATTGGGCTCGAACTCATACGGGCTCAAGAAGCACATGGATTCTACCGGCTCTATCCCTTCTCCAACGTACAGCTTCTCATCGATGCAGCGGCTCACGTCAAAGGCTAACACGTACTACCTCAACAACCTCATCAAGATTTTTAGGGTGTGGATGGCGGTTGAGACACCTGAAAAAACGTACCTGTTGTTGCCATGTAGGTCCCTCAAGAACTTTGTGAAATTTCTAAACAGCGAAACGGTCGTCAAGCTGATAGAAAGCATCATCTGTTATCCAGGGTTTCTGGACAACCTGCTGCTCATCGATTATGCTTACCGGCTACACGAGGGCCAATAGCTGTCAGTCTTCGAGGAGACTCTCGCGGGGGTCGTCAAAAAGGCCCATTTGCAGTTTCAGGAGATATTTGGCAACCTCAAATAAGCAATGCTAAGTTACGTCAGCAAGGAGCCTGGAGTTCAGGGGTCGCTCTACTTCAAGCCTTCGATTTGGGAGTTCATGCAGAACTTCGAAAGAAACCCAATACACTTCTACGAAAAGCGAATTACGACTCAGCGGCCCATGCTGTACCACGATCAAAAGGAGATCACGAGGGAGCAGTACGTACTAACCAAAGACAACATCATGCTGAATGCGGTGCACAACCCCCTCAGCAACTACATCCTCGAGAACTCCGAACTGAAGGACACCGTCTGCACGGTTCTCCAAAATTTAAAGCGTAAATATGAGCATAACCTAGCCACGAAGCTGCTTGCCAATGTAGTGGAGTACCCCTTCTTCGCTGACTTCATCGTCGAGGCTGCCAAATCGAAAGTAGCCGTGTTCGTGGTGGACTACAGCAAACTGTACAGCAACACCAAAGATATCATGCACCACCAGATCCGCCTGAGTGTGGAACACTTCCGACGCAAGGGCTACGATATCGTGGAAATCAACTACTCGGAATACACAGTCGAAGACCGATTGGACATTATCAAAAGGAAGTTCGACGAGTTGATCAAGTGACCATCATGTGCTATTGTACGTACCATAATCAACTATATATTGTTAACAGCGTCATTTTCGCACAGGGCAACAGTACTAGCACTTGATCTAGCCCACCGGCAGTTCGTAGGTCTCGATGATGCTGTGGCACCGCAGGCACTCCAACCGGTACTGTCTCCGGATGAATGGCTGAGCGGCTGCGAGCTGCTAATCTCGACGCCCGTATGCACCCACCAGCTGGAGCAGAAACTGCTTGCTAGCGGGATCAGTCGCTCGGTGTAACTCGATAAACTGGTTCATAATCCGCACGAAGTTCTTGAGCTGGTCATTGGCAAGTATTATTCTCATGATCTTGCGGTACTCCAGGTAGGATGCATTCCTATTGCGCAGCTCCAGTATCGGGATGATCCTGCGGTAGAAATCCACCTGAATAAGTATACTTGTACTGCTTCGGCCTCGCTGATAATGAATTCCGGTTCGAATGGCATCAGGTAGCTGTTAGTCTTAATCACGAAACGGCCGCTGAGCTCTGGCTTAAACGGTTTGAAGGTGGCTGCTTTGAGTAACTCCATCAGAATTTCCTGGCATTTTAAGTATTCAAAGTGCAAGTACGAGCCAAGGGTACCGTTGAGAGCAGCCAACGATTTTTGTTGACCAGGCCCAAGTGGCAACCGTTGGGCGACTGCCGTGAACCATCGACTCAGCAGTTGGCTTATAACTTCGTTTTCGACCATCATAGCCTTGAGGTACAGTGGCAAGTGAGCATGCAGCTTTAACTTCTCTGACAGTAGTTTGCGTATCAGCAGGTACTGGATGGGATCGTACTGCTGTTGCTGATCGAAGATCTTCATGTAACCTGCTAACTCGGTCTTCAGCACGCTCTCAATTACATTACGGTCTTTCCCCTAGCCAATACGATACAGCAGAAATAGGAGCTCGTTCTCCAATTCCTTATCCGGGCCGTCTATCCGGTATGTGCGAATCTTTTCATTGTGCTGCTGATGCTCTGGTGGTGTCTGCTTGTTAAAGTGGCTCTTGTAGAATTTGGCAAGCTCGGGGGAAGTCTTTGTGAGGTCAACCAACAACATCACATCGCTCTTCTTGGAGTCTGCAGACTTCAGTTTCTTCTGGTGCTGGTACTTGCGTTGTTCGTCTTCGAATGCACCTGGCGATGGGATGTTCTATACCTTTGCGACTTCCTTATCCATGAAATCGAGATTCTCCTCAGTGGTCCAATTATAGATTGAAGCAGGAATGGATTCGTCCATCTCTATGATCTCAGGGACCAGCAGTTGGAACAATTCATTGTCTTCCTTGCTCATTATCATCGAGGAGGACTTGCTACTCTCGAACGCGAAGTTCAGAAACCGACGGTTTCCGATGTAAGCTCCTTTGACTCGTGGAATAGTTCGGTGCTCGCTAATTGTAAGCTGACCCTGAGGGTTCCACGCAATGGCGATGGGAGATGGACAGATTATGTAGTTTTCATTGACCAAGCTCTTCACTATCGGCTCCTCCTTCAGGATTTCGCGTTTATCTTTGAACTCGGACTTCTCCTCAATGACCATGCGCTGTGATAGGTTCTCCATGATGTGCAGCAGCCAATCATCCTCGTTCGCGCCTTTTATTGTGATTTCTTTAATATGGCTCTTCATTTGGTTGTCCAGGAACCTTTGCAGACTTTTCAGTTGCCGTGCCTACATCTCGAAGTTTACGCTCTCGATCTACAGGATGAAGTCGTCGGGATCATAGATGCGAGTCGCTCTGATATTGTCAAAGTTGTTCGGTACACACATCTTAACCACCAATGTGTACTTCTTTGTTAGGTCGCGCCATCTCATCTTCAACTTCAGGCCATGCAGCCGTCGTTTCTCTTCGAGTCGCTCAAGGTCCCATCTGTAGTTATTTTGACTCTCGTTGAAACGCCGTAGGGCATTGTCGACAATACCTGCAAATTTGGCACTGGGTTGATGATCTAGCTTATTCTCCATCTGAAGGGAAGGCATACGGTTAAGGCGGCCTGGCTTTTCTATTGAAAACGAGCTCGTAGATACTTTTTTCTCGGACATTAACAAATAGGCATTACTAATCAAAGTAGGTGGATATTCAGTTGGGCTCTTCATAAGCACAGTTCAAGAACCTATTGGAGGAAGCAGAGGAATACGCACCGTACACATACATCACGAGTTGCAGATCAGTCCAGATCGTCGTCATCATCATCGTCGAAATCTTAGTTATCAAGGTCCTCATCTTAGTCCACGAAATCTTCCTATCTATCTGGCTCCTTGAACTTGAGATCCTGAAGAGGTTGACCCTCAGCATCAGTAAATAGTTTCTGTTCGCCGTCCCACAGGACAGTTCCTTTTTACAGTCCCCGAAGGATTGTGCGTTTACTCCTTTCTCGCATTGTCCGCATGTATTTCTCCATTTCCTTGTCTTCTTGATTCTCAACCTTCACCTTCCTTGCCTTATCCAACTCCGGAAGTTGTTCTGGGAACTTCACCTAACTATTGGACTTGAGACACTTCGAACAGATATCCTTTTCCTTTGCGCAGGGATCGCATGCCTTATGGTATGACTTCACCACGGACTTCTCGTGACAGATATTGCAACGAGAGGGTTCTGTCATCTTCCTGTACTTTCCGAATTGCAGCTTCCACATGATCTGATCGACGCAGCGTTTGCACATGAGCTCCAGCCTCACCTTACGCTTCTCTTCATCATGCTTCGGGTCGAACTTGACCTCCCAAGCCGTTCGGTTCTGGTGCTTTTGAGCTTTCTTCTTCTGGCTTGTCATTGTTGAATTATCAAAGTGTTATTGCAATGTACTACTGCTGGGTCATTCTAGCTGCCACAGTGACCCTGACTTTGGCAAGCTCTGAGCTGTTCGCCTTTGGGTCTTGCTCGCAATTCTACAAGACTCACCCGCTGGACATCTTTCTAAGGATTGCCAGAGAACGACCTTCATACTTCATCTTTTTGGGTGATATGCTGTACCTGGATCAATACGTATTTCCAGGTCCACCGACAGTATGGAGACCTCTAACAAGCTAACAACAGATTCGCCACAATATCCGTCACTTTCTTGAGAGTCCTGAGATTTCGTAACTACGCAGAATCGCCAAACTGTAATTTGTGTGGGACGATCATGACTACAACCAAAACAATGGGGGAATAGACAACCCTGTGAAGGAGATGATGCTAAAACTGTTTCAAGAGGAACTCAATATGACTCTGACAATGAAGGATTGCCTGCACCAATAGATCAACCTTACAAAAGATATCAAACTCATATTGCTTGACGTCCGGTCGCACCGTACAGCTGAGCAAACGATCAGTGAGGAGGACTGGGAATGGCTCGAATCAATATTAAAGCGAGTGACAGAGAAACAGCTAGTGCTTATTGGCAGTGGGGTCCAAATTATCTACGACTAGCGACCAGTTACGGAAAAGTGGACAGTCTCAAGTCGACTTCGCCTCTTTAAACTGCTCCATTAGTATCAAATCCATGCTATATTGCTGAGTGGGGATGTTCACTTCTCGGAAATGGGGACAAGGCAAGGCATTCATGAAGTTACATCTAGTGGACTGACTTTCTCGGCGAAGGATCAAGTACCGTTTGCCCAACAGTTGTTGGATACTTTCCTGACAAATCTCTACAATGCAGCCTCAGACCGATATGTAGGTCAAAATTATGGGTTAATCAGAGTCAATTCCTCAGAGCATTCAATCCAAACAGTCGAGCTCATCGTGAAGGACGAGCAAGGTTCAATTCGCCTTTATCGAACGATCCCCTTTAACAATACACTCGTCCGATAGTTCAATGTTACCGACTTGTCCCGCAATCATCTTCCCGAACTATACCGGCACATTTTATGGCAACTATTTACGAACCCGCTACGAGTGGCTTATCTGCTACCCATTCAATGGCCATTTTTTGTTGGACTGTGCACGATCTACGAAATGTTCCGCTGGCGCATCGACTGACAGTATATACTTCGATTGTTCATATATGTAGGAAAGACGAGAACCCGATCCACATTCCTACACCATGTTGGAACTCAAGTACGACTGCATGAAACTCAGACTGCTTCATGAAGACTTGGTGGAAGCACTACAGAACAGCGAGTTGGAGCTCCGTGCATAGGAGGTTGCAGGGAAAGTTCAATAATGTTGCCAGATGGTGATCTGGGGTGATAAGCAGAATCCTGACTTCTTCGAGTAGCAGAGTAAATGATGCAGGTTCTTCGTGGAAAACAAAGTCACTGAGTTGCTGTTCGACATGTTCACTCGAAGCAAACGCCGAGAGCTACTAGTTAGCATTATCAGTAGCCTCGCCAAACTTGTAAGCAACCTCACTCGCCCCAGCCTGCAACTGTTGCTGGCTAGCCCCGCTCTTCTGAACTTCCAGATTATCAAGTTTGGGCAGGTTACGCAAGACGTTGCTGAGTACTACGTGAACTTCCTCAAAGCACTCAGCCAGAAGCTGGATGAAGAGCTGGTGCATCTGCTATACAACCAGGTAGGATTGTCACCTACGAAGAGATACCCGCAGTTCGCATTGGCTTGGCAGTCCATACGCTTTTACAACCATCCCGAGACGCTCATTAAGACCACTTGCCGCAATATAGTGCTATCTTTGTTCAAGATTAAGGAACCACACGTCGTAAGCTACCTTGGGGAGTTTCCATTTGTCACATTCTACTCGCATATCACAAGTCTGGTTAGGGAGCACTGGTTACACATCAACAGATACATGGACAAAAGTTGGGTGGTCGATTAGGAGAAGAAGAGGGCGCTGCTTGCTGAGACTATTTAGGATCACTACGATTTGGTGCTGTTTCTCGAAGACGCTATTCGGACGAGCACAGCTGGTGGGCAGTATCGCATCGCCAACTGTATTCTTAATGGCATGCTTGCTGAAGGACTCTCTTACTTATATCGGACGCTCACTAACAACAGTAAACAGCTGTTCGATCTCAACTTCGTGGTGTATATCGTTGGGGTACTGTTTCGAAACTGTAGTGAACCGCTGCTGGCTGATATCCTCGCTTTGCTGTTCTTCGGAAGGCACCAATTGAAGCAAGTGGATAGTCGCCTCAGAGGTGAGCAGGAGAAGTTAGCAAGCTACAGCACCACCTGGAGCTTCAAACACTTCTGGGACTCCTTTGACGATTAGCTTTTTAAGTACAATAGGGAGAACTATGAGCGGGTGAGTAGATCAATCAAACAGGAGAAGTCGCAACTGGAACAACTGAACACAAGCATCGACCTGATGAGCATGGAGCCGCACGTCGTGGACAATTCTGCGACAGACTTGCCTATCTTTGCCTCGATGCCATCGTTCCTGGGATTGAATAAATCTAAGTTCGAGGTGGAGTTCGCTAAATTATCCAGTTTATACGGACTGAAAGGTTAGAAGACGACTGTTGAGTACCTTGTGTAAGTTCGGGAACAACTTCGGCAGGAACTACCACTTGACCTTACCGAGTTCGATGAAAATTCAGCCAAGAACACTCTCCTGTTGTTCCTCACTAGCAAAGACGATATTCTCGTAAATAACGCGCTGGATATGATGCTCGCCTTTCTGAAGTGTAAGCAAGTCAGCCCATCTGTGATGAGATACTGTGGGCTCTACCCTCATGAAAAGTCCAGAGAGTTCTATACTCGCACCAACTTCTAAAAGCTGGTGAGACTGTGTATAGAAATACTTCGGCTTGATCCCATGACCTACCGACTTTGTACCTTGCGAAATGCAGCCTAGCTCATTACTCTTATCTGCCGACCCTATATCGGTGATCCAGAGATGCTCACCGAATAGCTGAGAGCAGACTTGATTCTAGTATTGAAGATCTCCGTCGAAAAGGTGAAGGTCGACTTCGAGACTTATAAAGGGTTGGTGAGCATGGTGCAGATATTTGAGCGGTCCCAGAAAGAACTCAACCGACATCGCCCAAAATCACTGGCGTATACTGGAATAGTTCAGGTGGGGACCGAATCTCACTTGGACCTTTACGAAAAATTTGTGTACACCCCTAAAGAGGAGATTGAACGAAATTTTTGCCGTTTCTACCTCACCAAAAGGCTGATGGAGGAGATCAAGATCAAACCAGTCGAGCAGTATGTGTTCCTTCCGGCTTTAGAGAAGGATACAGTCTACTCCAAACGGTTTATCATTGGTAAGGAAGTGGAAGTAACGAACGAGCACAACATTCAATGTCTTTATCGGTAGGGCGATGAGGGAACGCTCGAGAAGAGGTAAGACACTGCATAACCTAGTTGCCTCATGCTGCTATCTGGATACATGCTCATGGTGGAGATCTGCAAAGATAAGCCAACTCGCGGTTACGTTCGCTTTAACACATCCTATCACAGCATTAGCCGACTGACCATCGAAGGCGAGAAAAACTAAATAGTTCGTATCAAAGTTGCAACTAACGGACAGCCAGTGATACTTCAGCTGCACTTCGAGAACTACAAGGGATCGACAGCCACAAAACTCCGACTGGAGGATTGCCGATAAGCAAGCGCCAAATTAGTGTTCAGCCAGATAAACTCAGCGCTTAATAAAAGTATTCAAGAGTGTTCGGTAAAGGCCGGTTGACTGTCAATACTTCAATCGTTTATTAATTAAAGAGTTCGAAGCATGAGGCAGGTGCGAAACAGGGAACCACGCTTACACAAGTCGAAGAAGGAGGAAAAGGAGTAACAACTGCCGCATCAGATCATCAGCAATGAGATGTGTCTGGCCGCGGCCAAGATGATCGGGGGAGGCTATGGTTATTGCCTACTCGATGATTAGGCTCTCATCAAGTTATTCCGGCCGCTGCTCGAGATGGAATGCAACCAACGTGAACATCAACGCTTTAATTCGGCTGAATCATTCAAAGGCATCTGGCATGATTGGGTTCAATGCGAAAAGGAGTATCTGTACCGATACGTCTGTGACTCCAAGGACGAAACCAAATCTATGATCGAAGTGGTGGAGAGCTTCCGACCCCACAAGGCTAATCGAGGCACGAACGTCAGTAGTCCCAACAACAACCCGGCTGAGCATGAGTTCTTATCAGGACTGTACGAGTAGTTCGTGGGGGTGTTGCTTGTGTGGTAGGAGTACATTCAGTCGATCCACAAGAAGGAGATGAAGGGTTACTTCGAAGAGTTCTACCACCAGCTGGAGTTGCTTATAGACTGCATGGATCTGCCTTTCTGTGAGACTCCAAAGAAGAAATGATAACTGTACAACTTACAATTTCATCATAGTCTTTTGCAGCTGGTCACCTTCTTGCGTTAGTTACCTCTTGTTGGCTCCGAGATCTTTCTTGAAAAGGAAAGCAAATGGGGATCTCCATCGACTGACTTGTTTCTCTTGTTAGGCAAACCAGAGCCTTGGATATTTGATGTCGGGACGGTCAGCAACTTGTTGAACCGTCCAAAGATCCCGTTTGCCACGAGGTCCTTCATTGTGAGAAACAGCTTTTCTTTATTCTTCCTATCTTCCCACAAAGCCTCATAATCCCTCGCTGTTGCTGCTTGGGCCTGTATGACTCGGTTGAGCAGTTTGAAAATACCTTCCCCACTCACCATCGCAACCTTGACATCCAAAACTTTCCGTTTAGCAAGTTCAGATAGATATTGAGTGCTTGACAAGCCTTTCTTTGCTCGACTTATAGCCTCAGTGTCCATCTTGTAGTTCCTGGCGAGTCTATCAAACTCTTCGAAGTAGCGATTCCTCTCGATAACCAATATGCTTTTCAGGTCGTTGGTGATTGTTTGATACTGATCCTCCAGCTGGTCTTTTTTGTTACGTAACTATAATTCACGTGGGGTAGATAGACCCTTAGTCTTCTCAGTCACAGTCACGACCAATTTCCTGCTAAACTACCAAAAATCGATCAGCAGCTGGGGATGAAGGTTGTGAGTTTTTGCACATTCAGAGCAGCAACCCACATCTTTACACTCCTTGCTCATACATAAATGCGTCACCGGCTTTCCATGCTTTGGACAGACCTTTTTTGTGAGTTCCAAGGCACTCATACTTTGCTAAACAGCTATGGCCAAATACTTAAATATATAGTCAGCAGCAACTTCACGGTTTTTCGGGGAATTTCTAGACCAGCCATACGAGCACTCGTTCGTATACGTACATCACCAAGCAGATGATGTTGGCCCAGAACACCACGAACACGTACCAATCTGTGTTGCTCTGGTCGATGCCCATCGATTTCGGGACGATCTGTGGGATGAACGGAATTGCAAAGTTGTAGACACTCAGTAGCAGCACATTTGCCACAAGGAAGGGATTGGTGTAAAACTCTTTCCTGAAGGGTTTGGAAATGCTTGTGGCGATCACCACACCCATGTACAGGAAGTTTGTGAAGATGAACAGAGTGGAGGATAGCATAAGACCTAAGTAAGGACGAGTTCTTACTGTCGTTGTAAGAGTGGTTTAGCGTGAGGCTGTTCAGCTTCCGTGTTTCACTATCCGTGTAGAAGGTCTCCTTCTTCAGTCGTTCGACGATGAATATTTGACCGGAGAGCTGAATGAGGAAGAGGCCGAGCATTGACAACATATTGAATCTGGAGAACAGTGATGCTGGTGGCACATACTTGCTGAGAGTATCACATGGTTCTGTCAAGCTCAGAGTCACGAAGATGGGACACATGATGAAGAGATCAATGTAGAGATTTTCCGTGTTGTTGAGTTCCTCGTAGTTGAGGTAAAGTACAACCATTGTAGTGAACTCCATGAGGGAAAACTGGCACATCATCTTGAAGGTTTGGTAGTTCGTACTTAATCCTGCTCGACACACTCGTAACAAATCGATGATGCTCGATAAGCGGCTACCCACACTGCTGAAGTGTGCAAATGAAGACATCTCACCTGAAGTCAATGCCAGACTCAGGTCAGCTTGACGAAACCCACTTGCGTCACGGGTGTTCTCGCCAACCAAAGCAGTCACCTGCCCAATCTGAGCATAATGGTCAAGCAGTGCGGCCTTGTGTTTTGGAAGCATTCTGCTGAACAGAATAGTTCGAAGAAATAGATTGTTCAAGTTCACCAAGTTTCTTTTCATGTAGAGCTCTTCGAAGAGTCTACCAGTCATACCGTAGGATACGGGCTTGCTTTCATCCAAGGCAAACATAAACTCCTTCAGAAACTCATCGTCGTTGGTTTCTCCTTCTTCTAAACGATCGTTGGTGTTGCCTGATTTGTTTTAGCTGTCTCCAATAGCTTTTACTGCCTTTGGAGACTCCTTTAGACCATTGTCAGAGATTCCCTACCTTCCGGTCATCACAACCCTTCTTCGACCGCGTTCATCAGCCTGTATATCAAGGTATAGCAAGTCATTTATATCCAGCATACCGCATCCGAACGCTACAGCACCAGAGGTGAGTTCGCTATCCCCACTGATAATTACTGTTCTGACATTCGACCCCAACAACTTTCTGACTGTCTATTCACTAGTGCTCTGGAGGCTATTCTCAACAATGAGTATTCCGAGGAATAGCATATCTTTCTCCAGCCTTTTCAACACATCGGTCGACTCGTCAGGATCAGGCAGTGATCTAGCGCTCAACCCCATAAGCTTAAACCCCTTTTCCGACTGCAAATTGATGTATTGATGAATACTCGATGGAACAGTTTCTGGTCGGCAGTTCTTTATTATCTTCTAAGGGTCACCTTTCATGAACAGTTTCCGCTAAAAATCGTCCGTCATAACCACCACACCCATCCTTTGCATCAGATGAGTGAACTCGAAGCGCTTTAACAATCGGATTCGCCTTCCCAATAACTCCACTTAGGTGTTGTTGCTGATGACTTCCCCTTTGCTGAATTCAAGCATAGCCGTGTCAATTGGTTTTCCGAGATGCTCTGATGCAGCTGACTTGGTCACGCTATGGCAACAAGCCATGACTTCGAAGGCAGTTTGAGCGTATCTACTTTGCTTGATTTCGTTAGGCGATGTCAAGATTCCAGTCATCCTTCCGTTTTCACACAAAGCAAATCCCACAACTGAAACCTCCTTTTTTGTGAGCGTACCAGTCTTTTCGAAACACACAGTTTCAACTTGACCACCGACCAATATCTTCTGTGGCAGGGTACATTTAATGCCGATCTCGGACAACCGCTGAATTGCAAATCCAATACCGACTGACATGGCGGTTGGTAGTGTCGGAGGGATGGATGTACTGATGAGATCAAGGAGGGTAACAAACATCGAGAATGTCGGTAAGTACTTGCCTATTCGAATGCAGACGATAATGTAGCCGGTGACAGTGATTGCCAGCAAGATCAGTATAAACTTGATACTCTCAGAATAGAACTGAAAGCTGTGGGCCTTGGGATACAAGATAGATCTGAGGTACTGTCCTCGAAGAGTGTAGTAGTTGGTGCGAGTGGCTAAACACAGCAAAGATCGGGCGTAAGTTGGTTCTGGTAGTTGAAGTTTACAGTTGTTAGAAGCAGATACGTCAACCTGAACTTACATCACTTCAGTGCCCATGTACAGTGTAAATTCGCTCTGCTGGTCAGACCTATACACGAAATTCTATATGCAGCCTTTCCTTATCGGGTAGGCATCGCCAGTGATATAATTCTCGTTTACCAACGCTGCGCCAGTCAAAATTAGGCAGTCGCACGGAACTCGTCCTTTTTCTTTCAGATAGAAGAGGTCACCTGGCACCAACCTTTCGCTGTCGACGTGCTCTTCCAGAACCACACCCGTGCGCGACTGCTTCAACAGATCCACATTAACCCTGATCTCTGAGTCTTCCTTTAACTTTGTCTGTGCCTGCTGGAGATGCCTCACGTTGAACATATACGTAAAGAGCGAGGCAATGATGAGTACGATGGGAAAGATGTAGTACCCCTAGCATAGCCACAGGAGAATAGCATAGAACTGGAACACTTCAAAGGGGCTCAGCATTTCTGCTAAGAACAGTTTGATCTTGGAGCGTACAGGTACGTCAATAAGGTTGCGGCCGAAGTCCTGCAGTAGCTGATTACGTTGTTCATCGGTGAGTATACGCATCCGGCCGTTTGCCATTTCATCCAACCTTTCTCCCAACTGGTACTTCGCTGTACAGAACACCTCCTTTTCTGGTTCGAAGTAGTAGGTGATGAAGCGGTTGCGAAAGCTTACTCGACTCAATGGAACGCTATCTACATGGTTACAAGGGTACCTTCGTCCAGAGTTACATGAACCTCTTTGCGAACAATGTCCCACTCATCATCCCAGTTCAGAAATTGGAAATGAGTGGCGCGGCTGACTTAACAGTACTCGTAGCGGAGTCGTCGATTGAGGTTGTTGCTCCAATAGCATAGTAGCCACACGAACCCTACATGTACGGGTTCCACTACCTAGCGTCAGCACGTTGAGCAAGTAGAAGATCACGTTCTTCATGCGAGAGCGTCGAAGGCAGAATACTTCCTGGATTACGCACTCGTTGTCGATCTGGGTGTTCAATACGCGCACTCTTCGCAGCTCCGGACTCGCCGAAGGCTCTCCTGCGAACATTTTAAATCCGTAAATTAGAATATTCAGCGTTATTCACTCAAATCACAGGCTGTAGAGCTTGCTA
>ERZ724508.1316-NODE-1316-length-15134-cov-4.663041_pt1 | contig 15134 bp, 41 predicted proteins | sample MGYA00376041_ERZ724508 | MGnify/ENA primary metagenome ERZ724508 (study PRJEB28724, sample SAMN07190887) | wastewater metagenome | isolation source: effluent of sewage treatment plant in Hong Hong | place: USA: Christiansburg, Virginia | collected 2016-03-01 ...
ATTTACCACCGATTGAATCAAAAGGTTGTCTTGGCTCTTTCCATTTACCACAACTGTTGCCTTCAAATGTTGTATGTTTGTTTTTACTGTACCACCAAACTATATGACAACTATGCGGGTTTATTGTTATATGAACACCTAATTCTTCAAGTTTTTCAACAACTGGCATTAGAGCGTCCCAATGTGAACTATATCCAAAAACACCTCTATCGAATACTCTACCAAATTCAGTTTTTTTAAACGAATAATCATCTACAAAAATAAAACCCATAAACTCTCCGATTAATCGGTTAGCTTTGATTATGTCTTTTGGCTTGTATATTAACACTTTGTTTTTCATTGTAATTATAATTTATAGATTAATCGAAATACATAACTCTTTTATATTTAGGTTTACAGAAAGTGGCGATGTAATCGTGTTTAACACACTCTATTTTTATGTAACGATTACCTATTTTTATAACACTAAAATCGCTTTTTCCGTATATATCGCAATAAAGTTCTTGTAAGTAAACTTTATCCATCCCCCATCTTGCGACTTCTGTAAAAATCCACATAGCGTCTTGAAAGTTATTTTTAACCTCTTCAAGAATACCTTTTTTACTCTTTATGGATTCGACTTTTACTAAATTTATCTTTTTATAATTTTTATCTACAAAATCGTAGATAAAATCACAAATAATTTTTTCTTCTTTTTTCATATTATACGCAAGTTAAAGTACCTTTTTTAATTATTTCATTACCGTCCCGAAGAAGTTTGTTGTATTGTTTTCGGTAAAATACCTTGATACAATTGTTACCACCTTCATCCAATGGAATAAAGCCACGTTTTTGTAATAGATGGGTATAAAAATCCTTATTGATTATCTCAAGTACCAGTAAGTTTTTATTGTCACGCTTCGCAGAGTTTTCAAACCACTCAAAAACGTCGTCTAAGTGACCATTTCCCTTAACTGAATTAATTACCGTTAGGATATAATAACTATCGCTAGTAGAACCCCATTGACCTTCACAAGTACCAACACGGAATAGTTTATGTGCCCCTAAAAATGGATTTGGGTGCTCCGCAATCTCAAATTGTAAATTATGCGTCGTTTTAAACATAGGTTATAGGGAATTAATGAAATTATCTACTTGATTAACTAAATCTTTGAAATCGTCGCTGTAAAATCTTTGTTTTCCGCTAGTGTTACCCTTACTAAAATATACAATAGCTTGACCTCTTTTGCCATCTTTAAGGAAACTTTTATCCCTACCAATATCAAATGAAACAGAATCAACACCATCTTTATCAAATGGATTTTTAAAATTTTGAAGGGCGTTTTTGTCGTTACCGTCTAGTAGGTTCATACTTTTAATTATTCGTTATTACTGTGTTTTAACTTGATTCTTGTACAAATGTACAATTTATTTTTAATTCTACAAATTATTTATTGTCAAAGTTATTAACAGTATTGTGTTTATTCTGATTTGGTGGGATTTAACTCATATCCACATTCTCTTAAAAAACCTTGCCCTACTGGACTTCCTAGCCATTGAAGAGTACTAAAAACGATTGAATTTTCTCTGTCAGAAAGATAGTCTTTTGGTTCACCTCTTTGGGTAACTCCTAATACTGCTTGGTCAAAAATAACGTTATTTTGTTTTTTCCATTTACAAGCTACCTCAAACATTTTGTCTTCTTGAGGGTTACTACTTCTTCGGTGTTCGTTGAACGTTTTAATTTCGCACATAATTATTTATTTTGTTTGTAAAAATCCTTGATTGATTCTTGAATACAATTAGCGTACTCTTGGCTATTATTATAGGATACGTCACCACTAAGGTTGAACTCGGTCATAAAATAGATTTTCATTTCTGCAACCGCACTTCCGTCAAGTTTCGTGGGTAAATCCAAATCATACTTCTTGTTATGGTCTTTAATCACACGCATAATCATTTTACAGACCTCAAACTCTTCAATTGTAGCCATTCGCTCCATAACAATAAGAAGTGGTAGGAAGCCATACTTAAATAGTTCTTTTTGAAGTAATGCTTTTAATCCGTCCATTCGTTTGAAGTCCTTTAATTTAACTACAAATGAATTAAATCCACTAGCAATGAATGTTCGTTCTGAAATTGAAAGACAACTGATATAAAATGTTTCATTATCCAAGTAACTCATATCGTCAACTTTTGGAGAATTTGATTTTTCAGTCCATTCAGTACCGCACATGACTGTTCCAGTACCATCACGTTTAATCCAACTTATAAATATTAATTCAGAGCCTAATCTTTTCATTTTTTGTTGTGTTTTTCAAAATAAAATACAATCGGTTCGTTGTTTTCTTTAATCATTCCGTACTTTAAAGCCATTCTGTAATTACTGCTATTTGACTTTAATCTATTTAATTGTTCTTGTATTTCAATTCTAAACTGTTCAATATCGTGAGTATCCTTCCATTTATTACAAACCCTACAAGATGGCATTAAATTATCAAAATGGTCAATATCTGATTCGGTTAAGTGTTTTAGCCAGTTAGGAACTTTCCATTCATTTTTTATATGAACCAAAAAATTACGTTGCGAAATTAGATGGTCAACTTGCATTTGATTGTATTCTATTTTATCACCGCAATAAGCACAATGCTTGTCGTACTTAACCCAAACAAGTTCACGAATAGATTTTTTGATAGCCATACTTGTTTGTTATTTTTGGATAACGGAACTTAGCGGAATATTTGTATGTATTTTTTTCGACTTCAACTTATTTATTCTTTTGTTGTAGATATTAAGAATGTTTCTTTCTTGAAAAGTTGTTTTCTCGCCTTTTTCAATGCGGGTCTTGATGTCTTTTAGTTTTTCGTATTCTTTCTTTTCCATTGTGTACATATTAATTAATAAAATAACTCATAATAATTATAACAGTTGAATGAAGTAATTGGTCAAATCCAAATACTATCCAATGCCATTTATTTGTAGGTGATTGTAAAGATGGAAACCAATTATTCATTCTACCTTTCCATACATCAATTAAAAAATGCGTAATCAGTTGAAATAAAAATAATAAATCTGCCGTCATATATTCACTATCAAACATATTATAATTTTCAATATGTATATAAAAATATATATTTATGAATACCCACATTAAAGTAGAGTGAACAAGAGCGTGACAAAATATTGGAAACATCGGTTTACCTAATCGTTTTGCGTTAAGCATCCAACTTGTTGATAGGTGTGTATAATCTGCTAAAAAGTGGCATATAAATAGCCCTATTAAAATTGTTATTTTCATGTTTAGTATATTAAGATATTTGTGTTAATAATTCATCAATTACAGCATCACTATCGGGGCTTTCACCTCTATTGGAATTTAGCATTTCTTTAAAAAACTCTTTGTAGATTTCATCAGTCAATATGTTTTCGGTAGTAGCATTTGAATATCCGAAGGTCTTGAGATTTTTAACTCCCGCTTCTAGGATATGCTTTTTCATTTTACTTCGTTCCATTATTTCTGTGTGTTATTTATTTGAAAGTAATTTGATACATAATTAGGATACGTTAATTTTTCCTCTGCCGAGTGTTCTCTCGAAAAAGTCTTCATTTTATCAAAGTCATAAAACGCTTTGTAGAAGTATGGCGTATGAGGATAGTCTGATTCGGATTGATATGCAAGAAATAACCATTGCTTTTTACCGATAGACATTCCTTCCGATTCTAATATTTTATTTATTAAACATTTTTCAGCATTTAGATAGTTTTCTCTTGCTTTTCTTGTTTTCTCTATCTCTTCATCCAGTTCTTTATTGTTTAACCAAAACCCTTTGTGTTGTAAGCAAGAAAGAAAAGATACTGCCCCAAGAAAGCATACAAATAAACCCACCATAAAAATAATTAATCTTTGTGTGTTATCAAGTCGCATACCATAGGCGCAGAGAAACATAAAAGCAAACCAACCGATTGATAGTAGAATGTGAGATATTTTATAAATTGTTTTCATAATTATTTGTGGTATTTAGTTAATATTTTAATCATAAATTCGGCATCATCTTTTGATGTATAAATTGTTGGATTCATTGTTTTTGTATCTACTAATTGAATAGGTAAATCATTTTTAGTGTTAATACAAAAACCTTCTGTTAGTTTAATTACACTTAACGGAAACATAGCTTTATTTAAGTGAGTAAAGTATAGGGAGGTGTTGTGTTTTGTTGTCATTTTAATTTAATTTTTCGTGATTTTTAACTGTTTCAACGTATGATAAATAGCTTGATTGTATTAGTTGCGAAACTCTTGGTTCTTTGAGCATACATTCAACAATCATTAGAACAATATCGGGAACAGTACCCTTCGTTGTCATTAATACTTTTGCTAATCTTTCTTCGTCGAATACAGTAGCTAAAATAAAGGCAGTTTCACTATGTTCTATGTGCTCTGCAATTTTTACAAATTCACCAATAGTATAATCTTTTCCACTTTTATCGTTTGTGTTATCTTCCATTATTTAGCACTTTTAATTTTTTTAATTTCACGGCTAACGTGCAATATATTTTCAGCACGTTCTAATGTTACTAAGGAAGCTATTAATTCATCCCTCTTAAAAGTTCTTAAATCACTTTCTAAACTATCAGTTAATTTGTTTATAGTTAACTTCATTCGGTTAGCTATTTCTTTTTTGGTTATTGTATCTTTTGCCATAATTCGTTGTATTTGTTTTTAAATTCTATTTCTTGTTGCTCTAGCTTTTTGTAGCGTTTAATGGTTCTTCGGTTGATAAAAATTAATACTGTATTAAGGATAATTTGACACGCACCTATAATTACATTACCAAATACACAATCTACAATCCCCCAAATAATTAAAAGCACTTGAAATACGCATAGTGCGTAAATTTGTCTTCGCTGTTTTCTATACATTATTCCTCACATTTTATAATTGATAATCTTTCGTTGCAATAATTTTCATAATCTTCTTCGAGTTGTTCAACTGATAATTCAGCAATTTCTTCCATATCTAGGTTATCCCAAATCCAACCTTCATAATTACCAATTAAGCGTGATATTACTGTATCTGCTTTTTTGTAATATTGTGTCATTTGAGCGTTACCAAATCTACCATTATCTTCTTCTACCATTAACTTTGCATGGTTTTGTGGTAGATGTCCCATCATTTCATTTGCAAGTTTATTGCAGATTAAAAAGTGTCTGTATAGCGAATCATTTTGCATATTAAAAAACTACTTGGATTGTTGTTGTAACGTAATATTTTTGAGTTTCAAACTTCTTGTTTAATTCCTCTGCTAATTGAGAATAATCGTGTTCGTGAGCGATGTTGTATAACTTGTCGTCGTCGTCAACAACATCTTCTTGACCCGCAACGTGGTCTACTATAATATCTCTAATTGCATCGGCACTTAAAGAGTAATGAACTGGGTTTGACATATCAACAAGGAAGCATACTTTTGTTTTAAAATACTCTTTGTTGAAATCATCAAGGGAACTGAATTTTTCTAGGCGTTCACCCTCTTCCTCTATAAAATGAGTGTACCCTTTTTCGATAGCTTGTTCTACTGTTAGTTTTTCTGTTCGCATTTTGTAATTTTTTAGTATTCGCATTTAAAAAAGAATCTGCCACAAATAGGGCACTCACGTTGTATGTGACCCATTCTAACTTTTCTATCAGCCCATTCGTGCCATCCAATGTAACTTAATTTTGTATTCATTGGTTTATGGGTTTCGCAAATCGGCAGTAGAAATTTATTTGTTACTGGTTCTTTTTTAGTTGCCATTAATTAATAATTAAATCGTATTCACTAAATCTTTCTTTTGTGTTTTCAACTTGGTCTAATTTGTAGTAATGAAGTGGCTCAATTCTAGCAAATACTGGATATGGATTAGTTTTATCTATTTTATTTCTGTGGTTAAATCCACAAACAAATAAATCCGTTTCAGCTAATTTCAATGTGTAAATTCTAGTGTGGTTGAATACAACTAACCATTCTAAAATATCGGCTTTTAAATTTTCAACATCCATATTTCTTAATGGCTTCAATCTAATATCTAAAAACACTTCGTCATTAAACATTCCGTCTGACTTAGAGCCACACATAAGTACTAAATGAAAGTTTTTTACTTGAGCCGAAAATTGCATTGTATAATCGGAACTTAAAAATTTTGGTTTATGCGGTAGGTCAACGATATGGATACCCAAATCTAGTGCAGTAATAAAATCAATCAACAACCCATTCCTTTCGGAAATTTCTTCATTTGATAACATAATCTTTTTTTTATTTTGGTTTTACCACCCGTAGGAGTATGGATTTCTTTTTTCTTTTTGTCTTTCTTTTTTGTAATAGCTTTTCATCCAAGAATCCATAAATTTATTAGGATTTTCTTTATTAAGGTGCTTTCTGAAACCCCTTTCTAACTTTTTTTGCTCTTCGTAATTATCATCACAAATTGACAACCAAATATCAAAATAAACAGTATCGAATTTAGAGCCTTTTTCGGGAACGTAAGTGAAACAATCACCTTGAACTACGGTTAACTTGTTTTCGTTGTCGTGTTGCTTTAAAATTGGCGTAACGAGGTCAATTAAACTTTGGTCTAACTCTACAACTCGGATACTTTTGATATTTGGGTCTGAAAGTAACGGTAAAATAATTAATCCTAAACCTAACCCAAACACAATAACGTCACCATTTGCTTTGTGTAAGAACTCGTAGTTTGTATTACGCTCCATCGGAGTATCCGACATCATAACACCTTGCCCTTTTAAAACCAGTTTCTTGTATTTGAAATTTGGTTTCAATCCACGAACCATAAATGGTTCACGAGCATTTCGCATCATTTCTAATATTACTTCATCTTTACTTAAAATAGTAGTATCAATGTAGTATGTTTCTGATTCAATCCTCTCTTCGGGATAAATCGTATGTAGGTCGATATAATCTCTGTAAGCCATAACTTAATCTTCGGTTGATGTTACTACCTCAATAAACTCTGTCGGTTCTTTTTCAGCCCATTCACGAACCTTTGTTTTATCAGCATAAATCCAACTTTCAAGTTCTTTCGGGCAATCAGCATATCGGATATTTCCGTTATTTTTAGCCTTGTAGTCCTCTTTCCATTCTTTGTACTTCTCTTCGTCATAGTTTGGATTAACGCCATCGTAGTATGGGCACTCAACAATACGCAACTCAACATTTTTGTATTGACTTAAATCCTTTCTGTTTATGTGAAGAATAGCATCTACTACATTATCAGATTCTTTTTTTTCAGAAGAATCATCATTTTTTTTGATTTGAGATAAACCATAAATGAAGTTACCTTTTACGGTAGCGATTTGGTTAGTAGAATAGTTGTATAATTTTGGTCTGTTTGAGGTTATAGTACCGAATGAATCAGAGTACCATCCAATGAATACGCCATCGCCAAAATAAGCGAAGCCAATTGTTTTGTTGCTTTTGTCTTGATTTGAATTTGTCATTATTTCTAAGTTTTAACGGGTTTCTTGTACAAATGTACAAATTCTTTTTATTCCCGCAATAGTTTATTTGTTAAAATTACAATAAAGTTGTTTAAGTTGCTGAAAATCAGATAGAATAAATTAACATTTGTGTTTTGAAAATTCAATTAAAGATTCGGGAACGTTAATTTCTAGGGCTTTGCAAACTTCTACTAAAGCGGGTGCGCCGTATGGATTGTATAAGCCATCTTCTTGAATTTTTGATTCCAAGTCTTCACGGTTTAGTAACCAAAGCCATGCACTAAGTTTTTGGATAGAACGACTGGCAGATAAACCTCTCTCGTCTTGGGATTTCATCCAAGCAAATTGCATATAATCCAAGAAGTCTTGAGTGGCTTCGATTACATTGTCAACGCAAGAATGTTTAATTTCTCCCGAACTAACTTTGGCTTTGTATTCATCCGATAGGAATTGGCTACTATTTTCGTAAGAAAGATGCTCTAATAAAACTTCGGGTCTGAAATCGAACATTCTACCGTCGTCTTCATACTCTTTGTATTTTTCAAGTATTTCTTCTTGAGTTCTTAATTTGAATCTATGCTTGTCAATAAATTCTTGAGTGGCTTCGATTCTTGGCTCGTCACCACTTAGGCATTTTAATTCTGTCATACTGATTTGTGTTTAATAGCTTTTTAATGTTCCGTTGTTCAAATGTCCTTTACAGAAGGAAATTATGCCGTTGTAAAATATGGCAAATGTATCTCCATCTTCGCTACATTTACCTAAATACACAACTCGTTGTATTGGTAATTAAGATTGTGAGAAAGTTCTCCATCCATCACAGCCTTTGATGTGGGTTAATTCTGTTTTTTTACCTTCTTCTTTTTTAGAAGGATTTGGTAACATTTCTACTTGCATACTGATTTGTTTTTTTAGGTTTATATTTATTTTATTGTATGTGAACTCTTGCTATTCTTACACCGAATATGTAAAACATTTTTATTTCACGGGCTTCTACCGTCCATAATGTCACGGCAAATGGAGTGAAGATGAATCTAAGGTCGATGTGATGTTTGAAAAATCTTGCTAATTTCATAATTTGTTTTATTTTAAGAATTATATTTTTTAAACCAGTTAATGATTCGCATAATGAAATTAGGTTTAATCATTTCTAATGCTTTTTTATGACCAATTTCTGCTTCCTCCCAAGTGCTATATCTTTCTTGATATTGATTGTACTTACCTCCAAATATCATTGTTTCAAATAATATCGGTTGAACTTCACCCGTTAATCGGGGGTTGAAGTTATGGTCAATGCCAAGAAATACAGTAGATACACGAACACCGTTTTTAGTATCACTACCAACTATACAATTATTACTGTTGTTTTGAAACCAACGACCCCAATCTGTTACATTAGATGATTTCTTGGGAGTTTTACCAATTAAAATATACTTGTCTGACATTGTTAAAGTTTTTTCTGATTTATGATGATTTAATGATACTAAAAGTTGTCTGCCGTTTTTTAAAAGTTCTTCCATTTCCCATTCCATGTAATCGTTTTTGTGTTCCAAGAAATGTTTAATTTTAAATTCATCCCACATATTAGTATTTCTACCAAATTGTTCTTCCAACTCTTCCACTTCATCTTCTAATTCAGAAACTTTACGTTCGAGGTCTTGGATTTCATCCTCTAAATCAGAATTATCGTCGTTTAAATCAATATCAAATTTTTCTGCAATACCTTCATAATTATTTCTGAAAGCACGTCTGAATGATGAAGCATCTTTTATTTTTTTTACGTCTTCTATTACGTTAACACACGCTTTAAACTCACTTGCAACTAACAGTAATTGCTCTACAAGTACTGGGTAATTTGTTTTAACCGCTTGGTCTTTATTAGTATCCTTCGTATCGCTCATTTGATTTTGATTTTAGTTGTATCTACTCCAAGAATTTTCAAAATATCCATTGTCGTCTATTTCAACTTTTACTTGAGCGGAATACAAACGGAATATTTTATGCTCTAAATTAGATAACTGTGTAACCTTTGATGGAGTAAGATTTCCTTTTTTACTCCAATGACTTTTGGTTCTGAAACAAAATATACTACCTCTGTTTTCGTTTATTAAAAATTCTAAGGCGCAATCATTCGCATCAACATTTGCATCGGTATCAATTGATACGGTAGTCCAACCATGCTCTTCGTTTTTAACGGCGTGAAAAGATATTTCACCTTCGGTATCTTGGTCGTTTTCTTCCATAGAAGAATCAATAAACATTTGGTGTATTTCAGATAATTTAATTGTCTTTTTCTCTAAAAATCCTACTGTACCTTCAACTAATTCCATTATTGGTTTAATAGAACCTTCATTGATAATGCTGATTAATCTTTCGTTAATGGCTTTTGCAACAAAGTGGTTATAATCCACTAAATCATATTCTTGAAGATTTACATTCAATTGTTTTTCGATTTTCTCCTTAATTTGTTTACCAACGTCCGAATACGAACGAAATACATCGTTAAGAATATCATCTACCATTTTGGAAACTTTTTGAGCCACCATTTCGGGTAGTTTTTCTTCGATAAATTTATCGGTTGCAATTTGAATTTCTTTATTAATGTCCATACTTATTTGTGTTTTTTTAGGGTTTGTATTTTATGAATTTGTAAAAGTATTTTCCCATCATATATCCACCTAAAATAGATAATGGAAGTAGATATAAAAATGTGTGTATTGTTGTGAAATAAACTGCGGATAACCACATAGCTATTCCAGTTAAAAATAATACAAAGTATTTAGCTTTTTTCATTTTTTTTATTTCAATGATTTTAATTTATTTGCGTATGTACCAATCATCCAACCACTCAATAAAGAAGATGGTATGTTGTAGAATAATTCTCTAGTTGAAAAAATAATAGACAAAATAGCTACGATTCCCCAAAATATAATTATCAATATATATTTAGTTTTTAAGTTCTTCATTATTATAAATTTTTGCGTGTGCTTCTCTTAATCTTTGATAAAATTCTGTGTTATTTATTTTTCGGTTCTCCCAATCTTTTTCAAGACCTTCAATTGATTCACGGTAACGGGTCGCTCTGTCGTTTGCCAACATAATTAAATCAATAGCTTGTACATCTAATGTTTGATTAAGTTGGCTTCTTAAAACTCGTGCATCTTTCCAGTTGCCTTCGTTTTCAAACTTCCTTGCTTGAAGCATTTTATCAAGGTTTGTATTGTTAGGGGTAAATGGTATTGTTGTCATAATTATTTCGTTTCGCTAAATGTTGGTCGTTGTATATTTTTAACTTTCTTACCTTTTTCGTCAATAATGTGGTCTATATCAATTCCCCAAGCGTTGCTTATAGCGTGAGCCATAGCTAGTATTATTGCATATTCAAAACTATTGCAATAAAAAACTTCATCTTTTCCATTTTTATAAAAAACGTGATATTTGTATTTTTTCATTAGTTATTTCTGATGTAATTTTTAACTCCAATTGCTCTTAATGGGAATATAATCATACCTCTGTCGGATATTCTATATAACCCTTTAACGTGACCGACACCTCCAATGTACTGTGTGTCCAAGTGCTCTACAATTACGACAAATCCTTGTTTTGTAACATACTCTCTACTTGCACCAACTTTAATACATACTTTTTTAATCTCCTTGTATATTAGAGGTTTTTCTCGTGTTTGATTTTCGTGTAAGGTGGTTTGTGGTTTCATTATGTATTAAATAAAGTTGATAAATCTCCCGCAATTACTTTTGGTTTTTCAGTAACCGCTTTTAGTTCTTGTTTGATAGAGTTTGATAAAAATTCAATATGGTCATTTAAACCTTGTTTTACCCAACCTAAATATTTTTCCTCTGCACGTTGTCTTTTTAACCAAAATTGCTCTTCTATATCAGCAACGAATGAATAAGTGGAATATGGCGTATCATTTATTTCTACGTCGCCAGTTATTTTAATAACACCTTCATCCATTAGGTTAGAGATACGGCTTGTAATAGTCTGATGTGACATTGATGGAAGTCCGTTTCTCATAGCATATAGATTAGTATTTGGGAACTTTGAAATATAATCAAGAACTACTATTGTTTTTGATTTTAAGATACCCTCGTTTAATAGCTTAATCCAAGTTTCGGATTTTGATGCGGATTTAGTTGTTTCGGATTTTGATGCGGATTTAGTTTCTGACATATTAATTAGATTTAACGGATTCAACAATTATTTTTTTAATAGTCTTGAACTGGTTGTTGCGGGATAAATTTAATCCCCATACAAACTCAACAAATTTAATCGGGGCTTCAATTTGTTTAACCTTAGACTTACCTACCGATTGTTCGGTTAATTTTGTGAATAATACCGTTTCTAATACTTCTACGGTTTCGTGTTTAGAATATTCTTGTACAATAATAGTTGTGTTCATTATCTCTAGGTTTTAACGGGTTTTAGCTTTATTGCTTGTACAAATGTACAACGATATTTTTAATTTGCAAGTATTTCGTAAAATATTTTATTAACACTGTTTTGTTAATTACTTTTATTTTGAAAATAAAACATACCCTAACGCTTCTAACTCAACGTGGTCGTGGTGTATGTGGGTTAATAGTGTTTGAATATCTCTCCGTTGTCGGGGTGTCATATCGTCATAATTGGTCTTTTTCCGACGAGATTCTAGGTCAGATTCCAACTCTTTCACCTTTTCTTTTAAATATTCGTAATGTTTTATTGCATCTTCTTTAATTTTTTCAGCCGTTTTGGTTACTTTTTTTGCCATTATGTGTTTTTAGTTTTTGAGAATTTATTATTATTTACGGCTATTTTGAGATATTAATTGTACAAATGTACATAATAAAATATAGGACATATTTTACTTACTTGTTTTGGCTTTCTTTTTAAAAAAATCAACAAGGATTGTTTCAATCATATTATTTTGGCTAGGGCGGTTTTGTTTTTTTCTTTCGCTCTCGATTGAATCTAATAGCCAATCATTTTCATTGCTTAATTTTAGCGATATACGTTTTGCCATACTTAGTTATGTTTTAAAAAATTAGCTATGTAATTTATGGTTTCTTCATATTTGTTACTGTCAGAGTTTACGGTATAATATGTTAGTTCGTATAATTTTTCTGATGATAAATTAAATCGCCTTTTATTTATGTCGTAGAATAGAACTAATGAGTAACAAGCCATTCTTTTATTGCCATTGGATAATGGATGATTTTTTATCATTAAGTAAAAAAGAATAGATGCTTTCTTGTAAAAACCCCAATATAATAGCTTTCCGAATACTCTTTGAAACGGTACATTTAAAATATATTCGATTTTATTTTTAGATTCAGAAGATATTTCGGGAATCGGCTCATTTAATGACTGATGGTTGTTTTGTGCTTGTTGAAATAAAGCATTATAGGATTCAATATCTATACCAATAGTCTTATTCATAAGCTAATTTTTTCATTATGTCACGATATTTTTCATTTACTAATTTAGCAACCTCTACCGCTCTCTTAACTTGTTTTTTAGTTTTTGTTTTTACTTTTTGAGTTTTCATAACTGATTATTTATTACGTCAAAGGTAATACCTTTATTTTGTTTTTGCAAATATTTTAGTAAAATTAACCTATTGGTTAACTTATAAGTTAATTTTGTTCGGTTATCGTTTTCTTATCTTTTCGCCTTTGTATAGTCTCACTATGCCACGAAGATTTTGATGTATTCGTGGATTGTATTCGTAGCGTCCACCCATAAATTCCCACAACTCTTTTTCTTCACCAGTAAAACATTTCTCTATTTCAGAATAGTCAACATCAATGTAATATGTTGGCATCATTCGGATACGACCCTCTATTTTTTCAAATATTCCAATACCCTCCATAAATCTTACGTTAGTAAAGTTTCCTTCTACCATAATGTTTTTATCTTCGGCTTCTGCACCGCAACATTCTGTATCAATTAATACTGGAATTTTATTTTCACCAACAAATATAATTCCTTCACCCGCCCGTATTTCAAATTCCTTGTCTTTGAAATCTGAATCAGAGTTTTTAAATTTAGTTACAATAGCAGACAAATCAATAATCTTTACTTTAATTTCAGTAGCCATTTTGTATATTGGACGATTATTATTATCGTCACGGAAACCTACTATTTCGCCCAATAAAGGGTCTGTTTGACCTATTTGATTTAATGTGTACATAGTTTTCTTTGTTTTTATGGTTGTTGTCTAATTATGTTAGTTGCTGTACCGATATTTATGAAGTGACCTAGTTTTAATTGTTCTAGTTTTGATACTCCTTCTAGTTCTAATTTTTTTAAAGTGTATATGTTTTCCATTGGAAGAAAAAATTGGTCGTATATGTTACGCATATCATCATTAGGTATAAGTTGTATGAACACTCCACTCAATCTCATTTTCCCACTTTCTGTATCAATATCAAATTGAATATATCTGTTTGCGAATTGTAGTATTTCCCAACCCTCACCGATACTGTATTCCGTGTATATGGTTTTTAAATCGGGTAGCATATTATATTTTTCAATAACATCGTTCACCTATTGTTGGGGAGATATTTCGCCATACAAAACGTCGTCTTTTTTAATTTTTTTCATGGTTGTCTAATAAATGATGTTTGTAAATAAGTTGCTCTGAACCAACTTCAAAATAACTATCTTCTATTATTTCTACATAGATTATATCATTTGTTAGGTTGAATTTTATAAACTTGCCTTTGACTTTATCTCCATAGATGTCGAACTCAAGTATTTGACCTACTTTAAATTTTAATTTTTTTTCCATTTTATCTACTGTTAGGCTTTTCAAAATAAGCAAACTGTTTGTTTAACGAACGCTCTGCTTCGTTTTGTGAAGCCCACTTAATATTTAACGTACTACCACGTTTAAATTTAATACAGTCGATTTCTATACCATCACGCAAGGCTTGGTTATGAGGTAGTGACCCGTTATCTGAATTGTAGTGTTTTCTGATAGCGTAGGCTCTGCACTTACGCATATCCTCAAGGCTAACGAAATCTATTACAGTATGCTTTTTTACCCAAGAAACATACTCTGCAAAAGACCAACTTTTATCTTCTCTTACTTCATTGACAACTATTTTAAGTTTGTCTTTGATGTCGTGAATTGAAATGTATTCGTATATCATTGTTATTTCTTTTTGAAAATTCGGTAAACGTCAACAAAACAAAAGAATAGGCAGAATAAATAAGTCGCTGAAAAAACAATAATGATTGTAACCCAAACTTTAAATGAATCTTGAGGTATTTTATCAAAACTTAGTGTATCTGTAAATATTGGTAGTGCTATTGCAATAAACCACTTCCCGTATTTAAACATAACTTTGTCAAGTTTATCTTTGTTGTCATAGTCTAGTATTTCTTCGGCTTTGTTGATTATTTTTTCTAGTTTACTCATATTAATTTTTATCTGTAATTGTGTGTTTTAAGTTTCCAATATTTTCAAATAAGTGTTCGCCACAATACGGGCATTTTATTATACCTACCACTTTTTGTGGCGTGAAAAACTTTTTTGTGTTTTTGCAATATGCAATCCTATCCGCCATAGCTAAATTATTTTTAATCCTTCGTTAATAGCTTCCGTTAATGCTTCGTAGTATGTGTTAAACTTTAAATTCAAATATTTTTGTCTAACG
>ERZ724508.1324-NODE-1324-length-15088-cov-5.777223_pt1 | contig 15088 bp, 21 predicted proteins | sample MGYA00376041_ERZ724508 | MGnify/ENA primary metagenome ERZ724508 (study PRJEB28724, sample SAMN07190887) | wastewater metagenome | isolation source: effluent of sewage treatment plant in Hong Hong | place: USA: Christiansburg, Virginia | collected 2016-03-01 ...
CTCTTGGCGCCACTTTCCATGGACTGCACTCCTTTGAGGGTCGTCAAGTTCTTCACAAGCTGTAACCCAGAAGCGTAGGTTGGTTAGTATTTGGCATACAGTTGATATACGTGAGGCAGCAGCGACTCTATGCTCAGGGACTTCGTGTAGTAACGGTTGCGACCGACTTTATTGATTGATCGCATAAGGTTGCCCTGCTTTTCCGTGCATTCTTCGGCTAGATATTTGGTCATGAGATCGATGAGACTGTTGATCTCAACCATGCTCAGAGGTTATCCGCTTGCAGCGTTCAGTTGCTTTAGTACTAAGACGGACTTTAGAAGCCATGCGAACTTGCTCAATGATAAATCTTGGCTTTCCTCTTCTGTATTCAGGAAGAGGTCATCCAAAAAGGACTCAGTGTAGACTGATCCAGCGGCAAGATAACCGAAACGAGAATGCCACTTGGTCTGCAACATTGTGAGGAGAATGGGATGGATACGCTTACTGGCAGTATAGTCCTCCTCTTTGCCGATGACCTTATTGACCCTCTGGAAGAATGTTCGGAAGACTAAACCGTTGATTACCTTCAGCGCCTTGTCGTTGGGAAACTTCAACACGGCCTCGATGTGTTCCGGGCATGGAAGCTCGTCCAGCTCCTCCTCTCCGTAAATGATCTTATCCTATAGGTACTCGATCGTATTGTTCATGAGCAGGTGTGCTAGCTGGAAATCAAAGTCGGCCAGCACATCGATGAGTAGCATCGAGTATTTGATGTCGAAGCCACCTTATTCATCACGGAATCCGAATACTTTGCCGACAAATCCGTCCCAAAGTGCAATGTTGCTGAGGGTAGTCGATAGCCCATGCTGCACAATTTATCGGACTGTCGAATCCTTTGTAAGCTCGTGTTTGCCCATGAAATTGCTCATCTTGTCCTCGAAATTCTGAACCTTCGCTGCCCAACTCTCAGCGAGCATTTGCTGGCTATCGAAAGTGAAGGAAATGTTGAAGGTACGACTGACGCTATCGCATATTATCAGCGTATTGGCACCCTCTTAGGTCTCCTCGTTGTAGATGACTCGCGATATCAAAACGCGTAGATCGCTGGACCGTACTTTCCTGGTGCTGCAGTGTACATCCTTCGGCTGGATGAGTTTGATCTTGCTCGGCTCAACTCCGGTCACCTTTGGTGCGAGCTTGAGGAAGAAATAAGTGTTGTTACTGCGTTGCTTGAACGAGAAGTTAAGTTCAGCGCCATTATTGTCGCTGATGCCCATCACATCGGTCTCATCGTTATTAGCGAGCTTAATATTCTTACGGAAGAGTGACTGACCGTCGTGGATGAGGTATCTCGTCCACTTGACCTCGTTGTCCTTGGTGTGGAAGTCCTACTAATTAAACTCACCCTGAGACTTTTCGGATGCCTATGCGAGACCGAACTGCAGGGCCTCCTCGGATTAACTATTGAGCAAGGTGAAGAGGGTGCTTGGGTGGTAAGTTCCCCACTTTGGCAGAGTCACCACTACAACAAGGACGATCCACAACACCACCAGTCTGCTCATCCTATTGTAAATTAATAGTGTTACCCACGGAGAAATCATCGCTGAATAATTTGATCTGGAAACCATTGTATCGGGGAAAATCAAACTCTTACTAAATAATAGGTTATGAACGCTGCTATCGACCAGCTGAAACGTGACCTGCGATAAGCAAGAGACCATGGATACCTTGGCCGTTACTAGGAGGCACAAAAGCTCTTCAAGAAGATCGTGGATAGCATCGAACACGAGCTTGTCATGAACAATGTCGAAAAGCGAACTATGGAGGACTGGAGAAAATTCGAACGGCAAGTCTTGGAGGAAAAGAGGTTGGTCGAGAGCATCATCAGCATGCTCAGCGGCATCACCTTCGAAAACGTAATGACAATGGCAAGTTAGAAAAGCCGTTTCGAGCAGGTGTAGTTTGAGGAGAGTCGCGAAACGAAGTATAAGTTCTACCAGCAGAGTCAGCAACAGCCACAGATGGCCCGACATCCACGAAACATGAGCAACAACCGCATAAAAAAGGACCCAGAAGTATGGGAGCCGCCATCTCCAAAAGAACAGCGGACGACTGTGAAGAAAGTATCGATAAGGAAGAACGTGCCCAACCGATCAACTGTGGAAGGGCCGAACAGCCAGAAGAACTACGATAAACCATGGCAAGGCAACAGCAAGCAGCCAAATCAGAAGAAAGCAGACACCCAAGCGTAATTATCGAATCTAATGTAGAGGTGGAAAAGACGGAAAGAGCTTCTTGCTTGACCGTTATCCAGATGGACAGGGACCAGATGCAAATCTCATTCAAATGCTTGAGAGGGAGGTGATTGACTTCAATCCCAACGTCACGTTTGACGACATTGCTGAGCTGTAAACAGCCAAGGGGTTGTTACAGGAAGCTGTGCTATTACCTCTGAAGATGCCTCAGTTCTTTACAGGAATTCGTCGAGCTTGGAAAGGGGTGCTTATGTTTGGGCCTCCGGGTACAGGTAAAACGCTCTTGGCAAAGGCTATAGCGTCGACTGGTAAGACTACCTTCTTCAATGTATCGGCCAGCAGCCTGGCGTCGAAGTGGAAAGGAGAGTCTTAAAAGCTGGTCAGAATCCTCTTTGAAATGGCCAAGTTTTATGCTCCCACAACAATATTCTTCGACGAGATAGACGCCCTTGGAAGCCGAAGGTCAGATGGAGAGGATGAATCAAGCAGAAAGTATGAATTTAATGCCAAATAGAGTCAAATCAGAGTTACTGGTGCAAATGGATGGGGCAAGCAACGGAGACGGCCAAGGCGAAAAGAAGTATGTTATGGTGTTGGCTGCGACCAATAGACCTTGGGATCTTGATGAGGCTCTAAGGCGAAGGTTAGAAAAGCGCATTTACATTCCCTTACCAACTGAAAAAGGTCGCAAAGAGCTGATTCGAATAAACCTGAAGGACGTAACAATCGCCTAAAACGTAACCTTGGACGACATCGTACGCAAGACTGACGGGTACAGTGGTGCAGATATCACGAATGTCTGTAGGTAAGCTGCTTACATGCCGATGCGAAAAAAACTGAAGCAGGAGGGCGGATTCAAGAACATCGAGAACATCGCAAACTTCGAAAGTACCTTCCCTCACTATTCAGAATAGGTGAACATCCCTCTGACGATGGAGGATTTCGCGGAAGCCCTCAAGAACGTGAATAAATCTGTCGGAACGGAGGACCTTCTCAAGTACGACCGCTGGATGAAAGAGTTCGGCTCAGTGTGATAGCTTACTTCCTATGCAAGGTGGACTTATAATTTGCGGTGGTTATGCCCATGCTAATCCATAATTATTAGTTCGGTGATGCGCACACTACTGGTATTGTTGGCAGTCAGTGCAATCTGCAGCGGCTTTGAACTCTTCAACCTGCAGTATCTATCCCAGAAGAACGGAGCATCCTGTCTCGATGGCTCGCCACCAGGGCTGTTCACTTATATTCCAGACCCTTAGGTCATGCCTGCCAACAAATCCAAGATCCTCATCCATTTCGAAGGCATTGATTTTGGATGGTGTGTGGAGAATGACACGGCGTCAACCATCGAGAACTGTTACAAGTACACCCAAGATCAGGATGAGGACTGGGGCAGTTCCAACAATCTCCCAACCAACCTTTTTTACCTGTTCGGCATGCTTAACGATGATACCCTGGAGTCTCCCGGTTACTACGGTTGGACTAAGGTGGTCATCAAGTCATGTGATGGCACGGGATTCCAAGGATACCGTTCGCAGCCTGTTGTGTTCAAGAGAGAGAAGGTGTACTTCAGAGGACACAATAACACTCTAGAAGCCTTCAGGTGGATGAACAACACTCTTGGCCTGTACAGCAAATTCACAGATATTCTGCTCACAGGAAGCCTCAATGGAGCTATCGCAGCCATGCAGTGGTCTGACTTCGTGAAGCAGCATGCCAAGGGGAAAGTATCGGTGCTTGCCGATGCTGCAGTCTATCGAGATCAGCTGAGTCAGAAGATCAACCATACGAACGATTATCTGATGCGAAACAAACTCTCAACGTTGGTCAAGTTTGTCAATCAGGAAGTTGGTTTACCTTCGGCTAAGTGTCAAGCAGCCTACAAGGATGAGCCCTGGAGATGCATGTTCACGGAGTACCTGTATCCCTTTGTGGAAGTACCAGTGATGTTCACCGCTTCGTTGTATGATGCGTGGTCCATCATCCATGTTCTTGGGTTCGAATGTACCGATCTCTACACAATATCGCCATGCCCTGAGGATGAGCAAGCTATCATCCAGGAGTACAAGAAAAACATCACTGCCTTGCTGGAGTTGGTTACGAAGGACAGCAAGAACGGTGCTTGGGGTGTAAGCTGCGTCGCCCACGATTTCGTATACGGCAGGTGGAACAATGAAATGTATACGGTGCCAGGCAATAGCAGCAGTTCCGCTGCTAATGTAACTTTGGGATGGTATCTCGGCAAGCCAGGCTCACATGTGGTCATTGACGATGTGCTATGGCCTCACAACGTTAACTGTGCTCATAAACTGTAGCCTGTGCCAAGACAGCTGCGCTTGGAATGATTGCTGGCTGTTATTTGACAAAGTTAATACCATGCTGTTGGGTTTTACTGTTTTGAAGTGTTAGCAGGTGAGTTTAAATGGCCAGGACCGTTTCAGCGTTTAAACATGAGTGTGATATGACCAACTGTCAAACTACAGTGACGCAACAAACACCCTCTTCTTCTGTGGATACTCGCCATGTTGGATATGCCACTGACAATACACGATCACTCACAGCTGGGCAGGAGGGGTAACGATCAGCCTCTCAACTTCCTTTGAGAAACTCTTGAAGTCGTGGAACAGTTGGCGGGTGCCAGTTGGATGCTCCTTACCAAGATCGTTAGTGGACTTCCACTGGTGAATGTAGTACTCAGTTTCGTGCGAGTTATGGTTGAACTTGCGCTTGCCGAACTCGTAGCCGTTCCAGTGAATGCCACGGGCGAGGCCTTCAGTGGGTAGGAACACCTGACGGTTTTGAGTAAGCAGAGCCTTGATGGCTTCGCTTTCCTGGTCCAAGTGGTCGGTAAGGATGTAGGGCTTGAAGATGCGGGCATTGTAGCTGCGGTAGCTGGTAGGCCTGCTGTAGTTGTAGCTCTCAAAGACGTCGTGACCGAACATGGCAATAATTATTATCAGGGAAGATATGCACACCGGGTTTTAAAAGCTGCCGGTGAAATAAAATTAAGTGGCGAAGGCTGTGCTATAGAGTTTGGTATCTGTCCAGGCTATCTACACAGGGCGGGAAGTGTTCAAGGTTTGTTTGTAGGCAGTGCCAGCCTGGTTCTTATAATCGTTAATAGTCCCGTACAAGTGATGTTCGATGGTAACTGTCGGTGCTTATGTAGACCTGGAAGCTGCGCTCGAAAATAGTGATTACACGCCTTCATTTGCACCAAGAGCAGCGACCAAGAAACCAATAGGTCGACCACAATCAGTCGAGCCTGCACCTTCACTATCGCATAAAAATTCCAGCAATGCTCCTTCGATTCTGGAAGAAGAGCCTATTGCTCCAAGACGAACTTTAATGGGTTTGCACAAGGCGAGTTCAATTGAAGGTCGCCCTCCAGAGAGGCCTACAACTGCTGCAGTTGACCGTCCTTCGACATCTGCTGCTACCAAGAACAAAGATTGGGACCTACCGCTCCCAGATATATAAGCGCGGCCTTCCACCCAAGCAGAGAAACTTGCCCCACCACCGTTGTTGATGGAAGAGCCCATGAGCGGTGGGTACATGCAGCGTGGAATGAAGCCACCTTTAAGTCGAAAGGGAAGTGACAAAGCGTTCACTACAACCAACGACTAGCCAACCAAATAAGGGTTCTTCCAGCCTCCAACTACTACATCACCATCTGTTTCGCCAACTGTCGATTTAGGCAAAACCTTAAAGATGAATGACGGTGATCTCTCGAAACTCAGGTAACTCTATGAGGAACAGAACAAGAGCTTGAAGGTGTTCTACGAGAAGCAGATCACCAGTGAGAAAGCGGTGCTCGAATCGAGGATGAAGTAGCTCCGATAAAACTTCGATAAGGAAAAGGCGTCGAGAGAAATCGTTCACAAGGAGGAACTAGCTGGGAAGCTGAGTTTGAAGGAGTTGGAGATTGGCAAGCTCCGTGAGATCCACAAGATGGAGATGGAATCTAAAAACGAGCAAGTGAAACAGTTACAAACACTTCACGAGGCTACATCCCGAGCTCAACGTAAAACCGATATTGTGGAGCAGTGGGAGCTCAAACTGAAGGAGCAAAATAGCACAATGTCGCAACTTCTCGCCACGAAATAATAGGAGCGGGTGGATAAGCTAAATAGGTAGTTAGCAGCCAGAGAGGAACGGGTTGGCAAGCGCGAGCAGGAGCACGAGCAGAAGTAGAAAGAATGGAGGGATTCCTCTCGCAAAGAAAAGGAAAATCTTGAGAAAGAGTATGAGCGGCTGCAGACCTTGCAGGAAACCATCCTCCGAAAATAGAAGCAACTCGAAAGGGACTACCAGCTTAAAAAGGAGTAGCTAAGTGCCTCCATTGATGAACAGAGAAGAGGCTACGAGCGAAAGTCTCAAGACCTTGAGATCCTGCGAGCAGCGATGGAACATTAGAAAAAGTTATCCGAGGAAAGCAGATAGCACTACCAAAAGAAGCTGCAACAGTCTGTTGAGGAGCGGCAGGAGTTACTTCGGCAATGCGACCAGTAAAAGAGATCTGCAGTGCAAAAACAAATTGACCTTGAAAATAAACTCAAGGTGCTGGTATTGAGATAGGCTGAATTGGACTGTCTTAAAGAGGAGGTCAAGGGAAAAACGTAACTACTGTAGCTCTAGCGGAGGAGATTAGCAGCTGAGCTCTCTTCTGCACAGCGCCCTTAGCAGTCTAAGGAGAGAGTTCTCAAAACTTATTTAAAGGAGGAGCAGAGACCTTTCGCTGAGGTTGGCTACCAACCGAGCCTAAAGAAAACTCTGACTGAGCTGAAGAATACCTATCTGGAGGGGCTTCAACACATACGGAATCCTGTCCTACCGGAGCCGAAGCAGTAGGGCGACATTCAGCCTCGAGCCTTCACATTCAATAAGTTCTACAGTGGCAGCTGAAAGACGCATGTATGATGCAACAGCCGATTTCAGTGATGTTGATTCCTTATTGTGATTATATTTTTGTTGGGGGGTGCAGCCGTCCTAAGAAAATTACCTGCTCTGTTGCCTCATGCAAACGAACGAGGAAATATTAGCTTCGGATGGAGCCATTCGGATAAAAACGATTCCAAGAATCCGTTTGCTCCTACCAGTTCGTTATGGCAATGCGGATAACAGTTAGCTTGCTCCACCGTTCATTATAAATAAAATGGAAAGACTGAAGAAACTGCATCATGGCAATGATGACTCCTTGAAGTGCATTGTGGCACCGAGACTCCACACCGATGATGAAATCGATCGAGAGCAAATTAGAGAACATCGTGAACCCCAGAGCTCAACACTGCTGAGCTACAACGGAAGGGTGAAAAATCGCAGTCCACTTGGCTTTCATCCAAATGACCTCTCCTATAAATCTCATACACCCATGGAGCATCAACACGACCCTCGTTACCAAACCGACCGCAAACGTGACCAATCCCGGAACATGACTGCAGTTGGAAGCTTTAAAAAGGTAGCAGTGAAGATGCCGCCACAGAACGACCAACAACCTTAACTGGAAATAAAGGATATACCGAAGCTAAAGTTACCGAGCAGCGGATGCCATCCTCAAGTACCTTTGGTGGGGCTTGGTACGTATGCACGACCGTTCGGCACAGATCGCCAACCTGCTTACAACTCCCGTCCAGTGCCAAACACGCCTATTCGTGAGAAGAAATCACAGTTTACAGAGCGAAGATCCCGCTCTCCTGAAGGAAAGAATAAGTTAAAACTTCCAGATGCAAAGTTCTTCCAGGAACGTGAACACCACCAGTTAAGCCTTGCTCAAGAATTAAAATAAACGCTTTCGACGCTGTCAACCAACGTGTACGCCCCACTGAAGCATACGACCTCCCTAACTACCAGCTGCAAGCGACCATACAAGATGAGCATCGATAATTTCGAGTTCGTGAGACAGTTGGGAGTTGGAAAATCAAGCACAGTGTTTATGGTCAGGGACAAGAAAACTGGAGCAATGGCAAGCCTGAAATGTATCAAGAAGGAACATGTGCACCGGGAAAATATGCTTGGACAGCTCATCAGGGAGGTTAAGATAGGGAGTTTCTGCCGACACCCAAACATCATCACCCTTTACGGGATTTTTGATGACTCTGAGAGCTTCTACCTACTGTCAGAGCTTGGCTGTGACGGACAACTGTATAATAAACTCAAGCGAGTTGGAAATTTCTCGGAGGAAGCCACCGCTTTTATTGTCCGTCAGGTCCTCGAAGCGGTTACCTACCTTCACGAGCACAGCATCTACCACCGTGATATCAAACCCGAGAATATCGTGCTGAGTCATGTACGCACTACCCACTACTTAGGGAATCGTCAAGTTGTGCGACTTTGGATGGTCAGTTAACGCTGAAGGCAAGGAACTGAGAGACACTGTATGTGGTACTCCGCTCTATGCGTCTCCTGAGATCCTCCAGGGGAGACGCTACGATTAAAAGATCGACCTCTGGGCAGTGGGAATGTTAGCATACGAACTCTACTTCGGAAGCATACCATTCGATATTAAAATCTAAAGGGACCTCATTCGGATCGTACAATCTGCTGCCAACTTAGGTCACCGACGATGTGAAGTTCCCAGTCAATCACCATGCTTCACCAGAGTTCAAAGACTTCATCCAGTCTGTTCTCAGAAAAAATCCCTGCGATCGGTTAAGTGGAGAGGAATTGCTGAAGCATCCCTACATAATGAGGTACAAAGGATTCGAGACTTGCGAAGAAATCTGTAGTGCGTGAGGAACAAGCACACTCAGATAAATTTTCTGCTTACTTTTTGTAAGAATCAGCGATGAGTTGAGGGCACTGATGAATTCGTCGTGCTTCATTCGATTATATTGTTCTGCTATTGATTGCCGCTGGTTTTGAACTTAGAAATCTATTATTGTTTAAAGTGAACTCCAACCGGAGGTTTAGGAGTTTACTACGAAGTGCTCAACACCCACTGCAGCATCTCAAAGGGACGTAGAGCAGCACGAAAAGGTAGCCAAGGAAAAGGATGCAAATAGGCAGCTACCTCTTCCTACCAGTTAAGTGCTTCATCATTATCGACTCTCTGCTGGTCTGTTGCGCACCCTGATGTGCCAGGCCACCTACCGGTGTCAACACCTCCTTAAAATTCAAATTGAGGGTTCCACAGCAGCCACCAGTACAGCTATAACAAAACCCACTCGGATTTGTTTTGTGCAGCTACAGCCAACAACAATATATTAATTCCATTCGAATGAAAAATACTCTCTAAGTGCAAGGAAAGGCAAAGTATAGCAGGGTACCTGGAGAGCAGAAGCGATAGCTGCTGAAGCGGATCTTCATCGACCAGATGTCTGTCAAGGAGGTAAGACACCACACTAATCTCAGGCGGCCAAGCTCATGAAGCTGAACTACAGCACCGCCAAAACTATTCTCTTCCTCTACCGACGCAAGCTCAAGAGTAGCAGCCGTCCCGATCACGATCGCACCTCCAGCTCGGAGATCAGCGGTCGATCGGAAACGGCCAGCTACCGTGTCGGCCAGCAGAAGCTGGAAATCTCTTCCTCCATCGGTGGCAACCCCACCTATGGAGCTATTCGGTTCTGCGGTGTCAGGGAGTGGACACCCCTGGACCGTCCTATCCAAGTCTCGTTGTGATTCTGTCTCATCTGAATATTATAAGCTCACCGAAGAGCTCAAGGCCAGTCTCAGTGCTTGCTCCTTCCTCTCTCGACTCTTCATTCAAGCCTCCTGGTCTCGATCAGCATCCATTGCACTGAGACGCATGTCATGTTGCTCATTGCGACTTTCCACACCCCTAAACGCAACGTTATACTGGTGGCTTGGCAACTGATCTGTTTACAATACAACAATGCTGCTGCTGATCCCTGACATTCACACAATATAGGCCGAAATTTGTGCAATTTGCAACCTAAATGCACGCCTGTAGTACCTATGGCTTCCTGACGCTGAGACGATCACAACGAACCCAAAATTATCTCGAACGTCCCACTTATTCGGTCTCAAAGCAACTCAATGAAATCAGTAATTATTAGATTTAATTTGCAAATTTAAACAAGTATCCGGTAAGTTCAAACCCCTCCCCGGACTTAAATGTGATTGAAGAGTAGAAGGCCAATTTCGATCGAACCCAACGGTGCTTGAAAATAGTAGCATGTGCTCTGAACAAGAGGCATTTTCGATGCAATAGGTGGAAAGTTGTGGCTTCAGACTTCGACTTTTCTGTAACAGCCCAACCTACAGCATAGTTGTGTAATTGAGTATCATAATTTACGGGAAGCAGTTACACTATCGATGAATTTTCGTTTATTAATCTTTCGAGCGAGTTGATATTCAAACTATGGAAAGCCGAATTGCAGGGGTGTTGCAGCCCAGCTTTGTCTATCCGTTTGTGTAGCCCATTGACCTCATGGAGCTTATGATAGCCAAGCGTCACCAGCAGATCCTTCAGAAGAGGCCAACGATCACGGCAGAAATAGAAAATGACCAAAATGAGGCAAAAGTGATGGCTGACATGATGCATTAACGTGGCATGAACACCCATCAGACCAAGGACCAGCTGTTTCAACAGATAATGCAGCACAAACTCAACTTCCTGGACGCTCACGACAAGAATTCCAAAAGCAAGACTCAACAGCCGTTCCGAAGAAAGCTCCGACCTCAGGATGTTAGCGATACGAAGCCAGTAGTGCAGCATCAACAAGCGAAGAATCTTGAGGAGCTGCCGTATCACTATACCCGCTTTGAGCGCAACCTCAATGCATACCATTTGGAATATGATGCAAAGGAGGGTCACGTGAGGGAGGTTCACCAATAAAAGTAGACGAAGAGGTTGAGCACTGAACACTGATGGAATGCACATGTGATATACTATCATTGGGGGTTATTTGGTGGAAGGGGTTGGTTGGAATCTGACCCATTCGTTTGGGTGTACGCTGAGGGATTACTCTATGGTTGGCCTGCCTAGTCAGGGCTTAAATGAAGTGACTGGCTGCCAGCGTCTGTTGACTGATCCACGACTGCAGGAGGTTGTTGTTCGGGGGAAGTTGTATTTTCAACATTCTGCATGGCTCTGCGATAGGTGCTAATGATGATATCCAGCTTGGTTCGTTTGTCCATGAACACATTCGTGACAGAATGCTTGCTCCGAAGTACGAAATCGGGCTTATCGAATTCGATGTCATGCTCTTCGAAGATTGACTTTAGCAGTGAGGCGTAGTCCGGCAGGTTGTTGCCCTCGTCTGTTTACTTGTCATCCTACTGATACATCTTACTGTTTCTTAGCAGAAGGATTTTGTAAGCCACTTACAGGAATCCTTTGTTCACTGGCCACCCTTTCGAAATCTCATCTAACCGCTTCTTGGCATTGAGGAGGTACTCCTGAGTCAGTATTATGTGGTTCTTCAGGATCGACTGTAGAGCAAATTGCTTAATGAAGATGGACAGTAGCAGAGGGGTTTTATCCTCCGAACCCATTTCTTCGACACGCATGAACGGGTGGTCGAGAAGCTGATGCTTGATGTCCTTGAGGGTGTCGTTGTTGTGGATGGTTGTGCCCAAATTGGAGAAGAATTCAACAACCTTCTGCCGAATCAGGAGTGCCTTAGGTTTATGCTCCTCCCAGAGTGCCTCGCTAATTTCGTTGAAGTGGCCAATAGGAATGCTCTCTCCGAGTAACTTCAACAGGACCACAAGAACACGCTTGAGTGGCATTCCGATGGTGTTGGTTTCGATGGCAACTGTGACATTGTCCCACTGGATGATCTCGATCAGCGCATGCAACAGTAGCGATAGCTTTTGGTAGAAAGGGTTTCTGAGCTGGAGGAGCTTGAAGTACAGTTCGATTTCCTTGCAGAATTCAGAAGCGAGGAGCTGCGACAGCATTTATCTGAGTGGCACTGTGCATACCTTTTGAAGATGGAATGCCAGGCGTCCCGGACATACTCGTTCCACTCCTTGCAGACCCTTCTCAGGCTGAATAGCTCGTAGGCGCTGAGGTACTGGAAGATATGCTTCGTGAACAGTTCTTTCGGGAGCACGCTTAGCTTTGAAGTTGTGTCCAAGTATTGCTGGTCCATGTTACGGATCGTCATGTGGTACTTCTTGCCCATCTTCATTGTTATGTATCGCTCGGACGAGTTGTAGTCAATGAACTTGCCTGCGATAGACTCATGAGGTACCCATGCCACTTCCGACGAACATCGAAATATTACTGATTCCGTAGAAGATGCCCAGCAGTTCATTATCGAAAGGGCCATCGCTCTCAGCCGGTGGTTGCTCAGCTTTTTCAGTCGCCTCGTCAGTGTGACTGTGCTGGTGTTCGCTACCGTGATCCAAGCTATTCGGCTGGTGAGGAACCCTATGATGCGGACATTAATCGTCGTAGACCCTCTGAATGTAGATGCTCTTCTGTCGAGCTTTGAGAATGCTCATAAACTTCTCGAGCCAGTTGAGATTGCTGGTGCGAATCTTCTCCTCATACATGCGCAGCAACTGACCAAGCACGATCTCGACATCGCCTATCTTTGCACGCAGAGTGGCATCAATCTGAGTCTTCATGTCGGGTGAGGATGGACTATGGTAGCGAGTAACAGTACAGAATGTGGTCCCATTGACATGGTCGGTTGATCAGCAGCAATGCGTACAGAGCATTCAGCTGGTTCTCGGAGAGGAATACTTCGTTGTTCATGTTGCGTATATGCTCCTGCATGTTGTGTTGGGCTATTTGTGCTGATGATAGCGGTACGGCCGTTAACGGTACCTGTCGCTCACACATGAAATTTGAATTACTATAAATATATCGCTGCAAGTAGTGGAAACCTTTGGAGCTGCCGTTGATGAGCCCATTAGTTACAGCGATGGAGATGTTAGACTATCTTTCAGTGATAAATAATTCAATGAGCATTGAATAATTCGCGTTTGTGGAGACCCAGTCACTTCAGGAGAGCAGTGATTCGGCAGCTTCATAGAGGATGCTCGATGTGATCGAGAAGTTTCGTTGTATGCCTGGGACAAGTCGATCCAAACTTCCAGCAAATACCCAAGAAGCACTGATGGAAGACTTCTACAGAAAGATCTTTGAAGAGTTCGAGTGCAAGGCCGAAGAGAGGAAGGACAGGGAAGCGATGCCCATGCCATCCAAAAAATCAATGAGCAAACATGAAGAGAGATAAATTGCAGTGTAACAAAGAAAGTAGGAGCTAGTAGCTGAGGCTCCATTAATGATGACACAGTCCATGAAGGAGAGAAGTTCAAGTGGAAACAAGCAACCAATAGAACTTAAACAACACAGCTTCTCAATTGAGTTCGAATGTACAATGCCATCGTTTGGCTTTTCGACTGCAGCAGGCAACAAGGTCAATATCTCCAAGAAGGCGATGTAAAAAGGCAGAAGAATGCTTGAAGAACAAGAACCCGAGCTTACTATGCCATCCAAACCTGTCCCGATAGAACCCGAGAAGCCAGAGCCAATGGAGGTAGAACCACCAGCTTTTTCATTTGGTTTTCAGACCGGCAACAACAAGAAGGTGGCAATTAAGAAGGAGAATATGGACAGAGCTGTCTCGATGCTTGCAGTGCTCGACTCACCCAAAAAGATAAGTCCACCCAAGAAGCAGAACCCAACCAAACCGAAGATGATGGATGTCCCGAAAGATCTAGCCATAAACACGGCGAGGCCAGTACACCGGAAGTCGTTATTGTTAGATCAACCTGCTCAGAAAGAATCTGCCTCAGTAGAAAACCTTCCACCGAGCTGTCGAAAGGTCCATGACTCAATGCTTCGAGACTTCCAGCCAGTAAAGTTGTCCACCCTCGAACCGAAGAGGACAGATATGAGCGATTACAAGCAGCCTCAACTGTTTCCTCATAATAAGGCCTCGTGCTTGTAATTATTCTGTGCAGTCTGTAAACACAGTATCGGGGATTCGAGAATCTTTCGCGATCACATACTCGCATTCTTACTGAAAAAGCACAAGCACCTCACTGAGGAACAGTTTCAGCCGCTTTATGAGATAACTCTTTTCAAGCTGTCTCGCTACCAAAAGTACTACCCCGAGCTAGTGAACAAACGTCTCACTCCAAGCAATATCATCTACGAAGTCGAACGCAAACATTTCGCTATGGTCTTTCAGAATAAAGTTCCTGCCCTACTTCGGGTGAAAAACGGGACTGTCGATGAAGGAGTCTGTCTCAACCTATTGGTCATGGGAGTCACTTATGTGGAGGACCGTGGAATCTATTTCGTTCAGCTCACTGACGGTTGGTTCACTTTGTTTGCCGTGGTTGTGGACGAACCTAGAAGGACAAGCGGAAGACCTAGCAACCATCACTTACTAGCGAGACTCATTCGCCAAAAGAAGCTTTATGTGGGTTCGAAGATCAGTATTACTGGTTGGAGATTCTACCCAGTTCGAAACATTATCAAATCACTCGACAATGCACTCAATGGCCAGGCAATTGAGTTGTTCTACAATTCAACGAATCGGCTTTCTTCGAATGCTCGACTCGGTTTCAGTCGAAGACCCTTCTATCGTCCATTGAGGAACTGCATTGAGGCAGGTGGAAACATCCCTCTGACAGAATTCATCATCGTCAAGAAGTACGATCACGTAGATGAGGGACACTTCTACCTGAGGATATCTGACCAACATGGAGATTCCTACTGTATGCGTGTGCCAGGCAGCGAGGAGGTTGCATCATTTTACAAACCCAAGGACTGCTATCAAATGCGAAAGATACGGTTCTATGGAGGTCGAGAACTAGAACCCTCAAAGGAATCCAGCATCGTTTAACTTAAGAGCAAGGAATTACTGGAAGTCTATGAGCACACTCTGCAACAGCAACTCATCAGCTCTCATAAGGAGCTC
>ERZ724508.1328-NODE-1328-length-15074-cov-5.228644_pt1 | contig 15074 bp, 17 predicted proteins | sample MGYA00376041_ERZ724508 | MGnify/ENA primary metagenome ERZ724508 (study PRJEB28724, sample SAMN07190887) | wastewater metagenome | isolation source: effluent of sewage treatment plant in Hong Hong | place: USA: Christiansburg, Virginia | collected 2016-03-01 ...
CCCCGCCAGCGACGGCATCTTCAAAGCGGTCAACCGTCGTTGAAGTGCGCTCGCGAATCGCCTCCTTTGCCTTCGCATCGCCGTAGGCGTGCAACTCCGGAGGCATATCAGCCGGGCGCGTGGCGTAGCGTTTCAGCCATCCATCCGGGTCGGTTGTCGCTTCATCGTAAACCTGCGCCTTGCGGGCCGCTTCGGCTTTCTTTTGCTGCTGCTGCTGGAATTCAATCCGGTCGTTTTCGTCCTGGCCGTCAGTGCTTGCGCCAAGCTGCCGCCGAGCCTTTAGATTCTGCTCGAGTGCCGCGCCGTTGCCGGTGATCTTTGCATTCTGAATCTTGTAATTCAGGTCGCCGACAGCCTTCTTGATGCCGGTCTTTTGCGCTTCGATTTTGACACCGTCCATCCGGTGCATTTGCCAACGGTCCATCGCGGGCCGGACCAGTTCCGCTGTGCGAACACTCATCGGGATTTGTGAAACAGCCTCCTTCGCCTTCGTTATATGCTTGTCAGCGATGGCGGCCCACTTCGTTTCGTCAGGCTCCGCGGCCGTCTCCATAGTGATCAGCGTTTCCGCCTCCTCCATGCGCCGCTGTGCTTCCGCCTGCTGACTGATGGACTTTGCCTCCGCATATTTCTCCGAGAGTTGCGAGAGTGCGCCGCCGGCTTCCGTGATTCCCGCTCCAATCTTCGCCATCCCGAGCGCCGGAGCTAGTGCGGCCTGCGTATCGAGATTGACTGTTGCTCCCACGCCTGCCGTATTCGGCGTAATGATGCCGTTCGGTGGCGGAGCCAACGCCATTTCAGAAGGCCGGGGAAGTGGTTGATTCGGGCGGCTCATTTTATTAATCTCCTTGCCCGCGAACTATGAACTCAGCGACATGCTCCGACCTGTCGCGATCAATAAATGTCTGCGCCATTTGAACGCGAGCGTAATAATTTCCGGAACCCCATTGAGTGAATGACGTTTTACCGTCTGGCCTTACATTACTGGCAAGCACCTGAACTGACTCGAAGTGCTCAGAAAGTATACCGACGCATTTACGAATAACTTCCTCTGGATTAGGCTCCTGTGGAGATTGTGCTGTTTTCATGCGGGGCGTGCCAGTTGGTTCTGGCGGAAATTGTAATAGTTAGTCCCGAGTGAGCCGAGTCCTCCGATGAGCCCGCCGAATGCCTGGGACCGTAGCCCGGTTGCCTGCGCCTTCCCTGCGAGGCCGTTCAGCCGGGCCTGAGTGGCGTTCACTCTGCCGGCGGCCAGTGCGGCTTCTCCTGCGAGGTTGTGAAGCGTGGCATTCAGGCCCTCGATGCGCCCGCCCAGGGCAACACCGGCAGCCTGGCGGAAGCCGGCACGCCGGGCCGTCTCATCCTGCCATCGCTGTTCCGCCTCCAATTGCGCCTGCTGCTCACTCGCGGCCAAAAGGAAGTCCAATGGGCTGCCCGTGGCCACGTCTGCGCCACTGCCCGCATTCTGCGCGTTCGCAGCCGCCATCTTCCTGGCGAACTCATCACGGGACCGGCGCAGGTTCTCCTGTGCGACCTGACTGTTCACCTCCACTTCGGACCGGAGCGCGTTCGCATTCTCTGCCGCCGTCTGTGCCGCTGCCCCGCTCTGTGCGGCCTGCAACTGCGACTGGAGCGCGAGTTGATTCGCCTGCTGCGTGGCCTGCTGCACGCCTGCCTGAGCGTTGAGCGTGGTAAATTGCTCCTGAGTCTTAGCCGCCGACATGGTGGCGGAGTATTGCAGCCCGGTGCCGATAGCGCCGAGGGCCAGACCAATGATGGAAGCGGTTCCCATTACGATTCGTCAGGGTTGAGGGTCAAAATCACCGGGATATACTCGCCCTCCGAATGCTCATGCTCTCGCTGAAATCCCTTTTCGCGAATGCTGCGGTAGACCGCAGGCAGCACGTTTGCCCGGAACACGCGATAATCGCCGGGCGGATCCCAGCATTTCCCGGCGAGAGCGATCAGTGAGTCCATCGCTTTCTCAAAAGCTGTGACCGTCTTCACCGCCTGCATTCCGGGACGGCTCACTGGCCATTCGATAAAAGCCACGCCCACACCAGCCGCCTCATAGCACCAGAGCGCGAAGCACGGGCCAAGGGGATCTTCAACGATGCACCCCAGCGGCGGCAGCAATCCCGCCGGAAAATCCTCCATAGCCCCATGCCGCGCCTGCCACCAATCATTAATTAGCGGGCGATCGGTCTCCGCCTCGTATTTCCGGACGGTCAGGCTGTGGTTTTCAGTCACCATGAACACTGGTTTCCAGGACCATTGAGAGAACATGCAAGGGAAGCATGGTGGCATTCCGCAGAATTACCCGCGTGCCATCTGCGTAGCTGCCCGCATTGTCCAGCTTCTTGAGCCCGGAGAACGGCGGAACCGGCGCATCCATCGGATCAGAGGCGCGGCGGAACTCCACAGGGTAGAAATTCGCATCCTCGCTGTCAGCGTATTCGCAGGCCCCGGCCTGGTAGAAACGGACGTCCGCCTTCCCGGCGCGGAACTTCTTCCCGGTGCTCGTTCCATCCTTGAGCATGATTTCCAGCGGCATTGGCTGAATTTCCGCAGTCGGCGGCAGACCGACCACCGCAGCAATCGTGAACGCCTCAGCCAGCGTGATTTGCCCACCGGCAACCACCAGGTCGGAGTGAATCGCCCCATCAGTCAGTACGCCGACAGTGCAGCCCTCAAGGTGATCAAGCCCGGTGATTGTCGCCGCAGGAGTAGTCGCCACCACCGCGCCGTCTGCCACGTTCAGCCAGTCGCCGCCCGCTTTGACTTTCGTCCAGTGTGCGTTGTCGAACCTCTCCACCGTGCGAACCGTGGCCCCGTTGATCATTCGCCGCACAGTTACCCAAACGTCAGAGATGCCGCCCGCGCCGGGAGTGACCGCCACCGACTCAAAGGCCCCGTGTGGCGTCTCATGCTTTGCCCACGCGATCAGGCCAGCCTTGCGCCGGTATGTCATAGACAGAAGCGAGCCTTCCTGAGTGACAGCCCACAGCACGCCGTGAGGATTCTGCGCCCAAGCCATCGAGACGAAGACCTCCGCGCCGAGATGCTCCGCGAGTTCGGTCAGGTCTACGGCCTCATATCCGTCCTGCTGGAAGTCGAACACGTATTCGTTGAGCCGCTGGCCGCCCTGCTGCACGAAAAAGACACTGGAGAGCATCAGCACCGGCGGGACTTTTGCAGATCCGTAGCCGCTCTTTCTCTCCGCCCGTAGCTGACTCGGCGTGATCGTCGCCGATTGCGGCCCGCCATCCATCAACCATTCGTCGCCATCAGTGAGGACGATCAGCCCGCGGTGCGACAGTAGCGAGAGGATTTGATTACCCTGCGCAGCCGCCAGATTGTAGGCGAATGACGCATCTTCGAGAGCAAGCCGCTGGAAATTATCAAAGCCGGAGACCTGCGAGCCCCAAACGGATTTATCTCGCGCAAAGACCAACCGCTGTTCATGCAGTGCCACTGCCGCCGGATAGCCGCGCCGGTCACTCCAGGCACCTTCCGCCCAATCGTAGGTTGCCGCCGTGGAAAACAGAGGTTTCACCACCGTACCGGCCGCATGAGTGGAATCCGTGACGCCAGTAATCTTCACCACCCCGGCAACCATTGCGTCCAGTGCGGAGAGTGTAGCCCGCGGAGAAGCACCGTCCGCCTCTGTGCCGGTTCCGGTGTAGATCAGCTTCAGCCGCTTCTGGCCCTCCACAGTCCCGCTGGCCTGTGCATTGAAATCATTCTTGGAATCCCACGCGCGGAGCGTTTCCCATACTCCCGGCGTCCGTTCGATCAGAAGCTTCAGCGTGCCATACCACTTCCCATAGGAGAAGACTTCCCAATCACCGATGATGTCGAGCGGATCAGATTCCCGTGTCGCAGTCGCGCCGCCGGCAGTGGCAGCCGTGGACCAGCTTCCCGCCGCGAGGGTTTCACTCAGAACGATGCCGTTACCCTCCGCGCCGGGCGCTTTGGCGGTGATCAGCACCCGCTCTGTCGCCGCATCAGTGCCGCCGGAGAGAGTAGAACCGGACCATTGCAGCCAGTTCAAGGAAGCACCGCCGCCTGTGTTCCTCGCTACGGCGATACCATTTCCAGCCGTGCCGGCCGTCGCCGCGGTGCACACTGACTGATTGCCGACACGGGCCGCCAGTTGAGCCGTGGCGACTACCGCGTTCATGGCCGTGATAATGTTGTCGAGCGTGGCCTCTTTATTGGCCCCGAGATTGAATTGGCCGGCACCGGCGCCAGAGGCAACCGCTGCCAGAGTAGTGCCGTCCACGGAGACCGTAGCGCCGGGATAAAGCTGGCTGTTGATCGTCAGGGTGGACGTCGCCTTCGTGCCGCCGGAGACTGCCCCGCCATTGTCGGCGGTGACGAGCGGATGCGGCACAGTTCCCACGCCGTAGTCAGCGCCCGCCGTGCCGGTGCCCGTGACAGCTTTTACGATGTTCGCCCGAGTGACAGCCACGCCCCCACCGCGCGTGATATGGTTCGCCGCCGCTACGGCCGTCTTGAACGTATAGACCACCGGACCGACTGCTATCTGTTCGCCGTCTGCAGGATCCGCTGTGAGCGAAAGCAGCGCCGTCGCATCCGCGCTCCCCTCGGACAGTGAAATCTGAGTAGTGGGCAAATCCCGCCTGTGCGAAATGCCGTAATAGCCGCCCACATCAGCGGCCTGGAACACATCACCACCGGCAGCCGTCAGATTCACGGCACCGGAAGTCGCATCAGCCGCGATAGTGATATCCGCCGCGTTCACATCGCGCAGTGGCGGGAACACGACCGGCATTTCGTCAATTCGCCAGTCTCCCACACCATAGCGGATCAGCCGCCGTGGCCAGTGGTTCCGGTGGCACAGCCAGATGACGTCATTCGCGGTGACGATTTGGAGTTCGAAGACCTCGTCATATGTCCATGGAGTATCGAGCATCAGAGGCGTACCGACCGCCGATACTACGCCGCTTCCGGGAGGGATACCCGGCTGTGTTTCAACAAGTTGTCCTGCGTACCAGAACCGGGCGTAAAAGTCCCCGAGTTCGATTTGATACGCCACCGACTGCGAAAAGGCGTAGCCGAAAAGCCGGACCCGTGAGGCATCCGTCGCCTGCCGCCCACAAAAGAGAGTGCCGGGACGCTGGAAGGCAGGCCCGAGCCCGGTCGGAATCATGTTGCGGAGCAGTCTGCACCCGCTGCGAATAGCCTCAATATCGCCCCGGCCCTCAAGCTGTGGCGACATTTCCCCGGCCTGAAAGCTGGCGATTAGAGCATTCATCCGATATCAGGGTGCCAGCCCGCACGGGCGGCAAAGTATTCACTGCCCTCAGTGGCCTTCCGGACCAACGGGCGGGTTTCCGTGGCGTCAGATACCATTGCGGTAATCCCCGCCCCCTGCTTGCGCTCCGCGATCCTGGCCGCGTATCCGCCGTCATTCGACAGCCGCGGCGCGATCAGTTCCGCGAGTTGAAAAGAGAACGCCATGACGAACTCAGAATCCCACGACTCAGGCGCTTCGACGTTCTTAACGTAAACAATCTTCGCCGTCGCTTCATCACTGAGAAGCCGGTTTCCCTCCACCACGAACGGACAGTCCCGCGTGCCCGCCAGAATATCGTTCACCGACACCAGCCGCCGGTAATCGGCCGGCAGTTGGTATTGATACGACCACTCAAACAGCGGCGCGTCCACGAGCGCGGAGAGTTCCGCCCGTGCCGTGGCAAAATTCCAGTGATGCGCCCGCAGCGTGGCGTCTCTGGCGATGGTCCAGCAATCCCGCACGGCCTCAGCACTGGGGCTATTCTGAGAGATATCGGTAATCCGACTCTGCCCAAAATGCCCCAGTGCCAGGTTGGCAATCTCTGTGCGGGATGCCATCCGTTAGTTGTTACTGGAGGTTCGGACCGGCCTGTTTGGCGAAGGCCAGTTCGAGCAGGATTGTGCGGCCCGTGGTGAACGTGGTCTTCGCGGTCCACTTGAACCGAATCACCTCGTCAATCGCCAGCGGCGTTTGCTCCGTAGCCACAGCGGCAACACCCTGCCACACGGCGGCGGCAGTCGTGGCGACAGCGGTCGTAACGGCGGTTTCAAGGCCGGTCGTGAGGTTGACGCGCATCAACTGGAACGTCCCAGAGAGAGTGCCGGATCCGCCGAAGCGGGCCCGCCATTCTTCAGGGACCGGACGCAGCCCGTTCATGGCAAACGTGGGAATATCCACGTAGGAGCCGACGTTCCAGACCGTGTAAGTCGTGGCGCCGATGGCCGCAGCCGGCGCGGGCGACAACTGCCAGGTCGTGGTGCCGTTACCGCCAGTGACGACGAGATAGACGACACTGTTGATGACCACGCTGTCACCCACTGCGATAGCGGCGGAGGCGTCAGCGGAGGTCGTGAGCAGACCGGCGGCAGAGACGGACGTGACTGTTCCGACCACCGCTTTCGCGGCAATGTCAGCGGTCAGCACGTTGATTGTATCGCGGGCAACGTGCTTGTCTTCACACACGTTGGACCCGTTTACCGCGAGGTTGATATTCCCGGCGCGCACGGCGTCGGTGTTGGTTTTGCGAAGCGAGGTAGGCATAATGATGTTCCCTTCTTTTGGTTCGGATTACGGAACGATGGGCTTGGTGACATCGCACCAGATCAGCTTTACCAGCTCGTCGTAGCGGCGCACGGCACCGGTGTTGGCATACGCCGCGATTTGGGTCGCGTGACGTTTGTCGGCCAGCTCATCGATCTTGATTTCGTAGGTCGTCGGCGGGATGCGGAAGCCACGCTTAGCAGCGAGCACCGCCTGAACGTTGCCGGCGCTCGTATAGAGGCGGTTCGTCACCACAACTTTGCAGCCGAGGATGCCTTCGGAGGGCTTGGTGATCCACGCCGCGATCAGCTTCGCGAACATCTCATTGGCAGCCGCCTGAGCGTAGGCATACCATGCCTGCTTCATCTTCGGGCTGATGTAGAGCGTGACCATTTCGCGGTCGAGGTCCACTTCGGAAACTTCCATCCGCGCGAGCGCTTCCGCCAGTTTCCAGTAAGTGAGGTTCGTGTTGGTCGTCGCCGGATCGGTGACTTTGTCCCAGGTGACAGACACCGTCATATCGGACGGCAGCGCCAGGGGCGTGATGTAAGGCTTGTCACCACCGAGCGACTGAGCGCGGGAGGCGTCAAGAATCACATCGTCCCACTTCCGGTGCCAGGCGTTCTGCATTTCCTCCTGGACCTCCGAGGTCGGGAGGTTCGCGGTGAAGAGCTTACGGGCATCGTTGCGGTCGAACTGGATGGCGGCTTCGAAGTCCCGCTTAAAGCCGGACCGGAAACCGGCCTGATATTCGCCCTGTTGGGTGTCGCCGCCGCGCTGGCCGGTCGTTTCCACAAAGGCAACCTGGCTGCCGGTGCGGTAAACGACTTGATCGGCCTGCCAGAGGGGGTCGATGATTCCGGCATCAGAGAATTTAGAGACAGTCTGCTGAATGCCGGCTTCAAACGTGTCTTTGACTTGCTCACGAAAGTGAGACTGGAGGTAGAGCGGGGTATCCGCCATATTTTTGTGATAGGTTTGGAACTAACTGAGTTCCGCTGCTGTCACGAGAAGCCCTGGCGGGGTCGTTAGCGTCGCGGCGCGAGGGGCGGAGAAGCCGTTGCCGGGTCCGTCTCACTACACCCTCTCCGTTGACCACCTTTGCCAGTGTCAACGAAAAACGCTGGCCGGGAGAGTGCAGACTCCCGACCAGCGCCCCTTTTTCCACTGCCACCAAACCTTAACCGAGCGCGTAGGCCTGATTCCGCAGCTCTGTCAGTTCTTTGTGCCGCGGGTGCTTCGAGTTGGTCAGCGCCTCGTAATCGGGATGCCCCTGCCGGATCGCCGCCTGAGCCCAGGCTTTATCGTATTGCCCGCCCTGCACCGCCGCGCCCATCTTCTGCCGGGTGCCATCTTCGCCCCGGGGAATGCGCTCAAGCATCTTCGCGAAGAACTGCACCATCTCAACACCAGCAAAATCCTCCGCCTTCGGATCAAACCACGACTGCCGCGCCCCGCTGGCCTGAGCGATGGATTGCAGATCCTTCAGCGTGCCGTCGAGCTTTGCGCCGAATGTCTTTGCCAGGACCTCGGATTCCTTTTTCTGGAGATCAGCACTGGCTGCCGCCTGCGCCTTCTGCGCATCAGCGAAGGCATTCCGTGCCCGCTCCTGCTGCCATGTGGCGATGGCCTTCACCGTGTCCGGCTTCAGGTCGTTATCGTGGGCAAACTTCATGAAGTCCGCGGCCTCAGCATCGCTCCAAAGCTGTTCGGGGAAATCGGCAGGCCGGGCGAGGCCGTAGTCTTCGGGCTTATCCGGTAGGCCATTGGCTTCGCGGTATGCCTTCCACGCCTCCGGAGCGGCGTCAGCAGCGGGCCGGGCAGGACCAGCGGCAGGGCGCGTGCGTAGCGCCGTCTGGGCGTCATTTACGCGCTTCTCAGCGGTGCCCAGCAATTCCTCCAGAGTCTTCGCGCCTTTGTAGGGCTCCCACTTGCCGGGCTCAGGCGCTTTCGTGTGCCAGTCGGCCACGAGTGCGCCGGGCGTGGCCGTGTCGAGAATGCCCGCAGTCCATGACGGCTGTGCGGTCGTAGTGCCCGCGCCGGGGTCAGCCGTGGTTGTAGTTGCGTCTCCGTCCATGATTATGCCCCTCCTTTCAATGCGGCCCGCAGATCGTCAGGTAGATGCTGTTCGCGCCCGGCGTAGTGCTGTTGCACCTCGATCAGCGCCCAGTTTTTGAGCCTCCACCAGACAACGTCAGGAGTAAGGTCGCCTTTATCGGGCTCCATCGGGGGCTGCTCAGGATCAACGGGAGGAGTCGCAGGAGCTTGAGTAGGAGCAGTTTTTAGGACCAAAGATAGAGCCTCTTCTGCTGCGTTAAGCCGCGCCCTCACGTCGGCCACATCCTCAACGATGCCACGGCGAGGGCCGGTAACCTCCCCAAGGGCGGCGGCGTGCATTGCTGCGATTGTGACACAGGCCCCTTTGTAATCAGCGTGAGATTCCTCGGCGGACACCGATACCTCTCCCAGCTTTTCATGCAGCCGTTCAATCTCCGCATCCTTCGCGGCCAATAGCCCGTTGATCGTGTCGAGGATTCCCGCGGGCGGCTCGACGTTGTAGGTCTCCATGATCAAACGGAGTTGATCTTCGAGGGCCCGCCGCTGTTCGCGGCAGTTCTTGAGTTCGATTTCCGTCGCGCCGAGGGTTTCAGCGGCGGACTTGAGTTCAGCGGTAAGCCGATCGACTTCCGCCTGGAGTTCTTTGTTGGTCATGGTGATGTAGGGATGTCCCGCGGTTCGATGGTCGCCTGTGACCGCCGCCACAGCAGGGCGACGACTTCAGAGCGCCCGCGGGAATGCGCGCTCAGGACAGGATCAGAGATTGGATGATGGGCCAGCGGATGGGCCAGCTGGCAGAGACGTGCCAGCACTCGGGCACCGGCTCCGCCTGAAAAAACGCGCGTGCAGTCATCCCAGAAAGCCTGCCCGGCGTCCGGATCGTGCTGGAGTATGTCTTCGAGCGAATTCATTATGTCGGTTGAGTAAGGCCAGCCAGCTCTGCCACCTCACGCGGCTTGCTCGCCATCGCCTGTGCTGCCACCTGTTGCGCCATTTGCGCCTGCTGTGCCTGCGCACGGTCGGCCCGCATCTTAGCGACAGCATCCTCGTCATTGTGCCACTTTGGCGGCATCCCGTCGCCGCGATCGAGATCACGGGCAATCCTCTCAAAGTCGTAGAGGTCCATCAGTTCCGGTTTCACGGCCGCAATCGGCGCAATCCGCTGCATTGCCGACTGGAAGGCAAAGGCGTTCCGACTATTGAGCGCCTGACTCATCCGAGACGTCTGAGCCACGCGGGGAAACACCAGATACCGCTGCCCGGCAGTGTCCTGGTAATATGCCTCATCGGGTGGTTCCTCAAACAAGCCGGCGCGATACAGCACCATGAAAATACGCACCATTGCCGGGTTGATGAAGTCGCTGGCGAGCCGTCCCATTGCCGGGGAGATATTCGCCGCGGCCTCGCGCTCCAGTGCCTGCGCAACGTAGTTGGTAAGCTCCCGCTGCTGGACGATGGGCGAAATTGATTGGAAAAGATCGGCGTGGAACGTCTGGAGAATCTGATTTTCCTTCCGCTGAATCATCGCCTCTCCGAAATCGAACCGGCCCACCGTGCCCCATTCAACGGCGCTATCGGCCCCGGATAGCTGCGTGACGCCGCCGGGAGAAAGATCAATCGCCCCCGTGTGAGACGGCAGCACCTTTACCCGAGGATTTACTTGAAGCTCTGCTATCGTCGCCAGCAGCATATCCAGCAGGTTTACCCCGCGGATATCAGCGAGGGCCTGCATTGCCGGCGAAGTGCCGTAGGAACTGGAATCGCTCCAGGTCAGCCAGCGGGGAATCACCCACGGCATTTCCTGATACCCGCCTTCCTGCATCTCTTTCTTGTCCTGAACGTGAATCCAGCAGGAGGCGAAGCGCATGCCCTTCGGATCGTCGGGATACTCCGGATTCACCTCCTTGGGATCACGCTGATAAATGCTATGGATCACCTCATGCAGTTCGTCCGGCTTATTCGCCGCGATGTCTGCCGTCACCTTTTCCGGCACGTTCTCCGCGCCGAACATGTCGCGCAACTCCTGAGCCTTCTTCCGGTAGGTGCTGATGACTCGGGAGACATTGCCCTCCCAGTCGCGCATGAACACAAAATCAGAGGGTGACTTTGCCTGGCAAACGATGGGGTTTTCCTTCCCGGTGTCGATGAACATCGATGCCGTGCCGAACACCCCAAGGTCGGAAAACATCTCGTGACCAGCGGTGAAGAAACCGCCCGCCTCCAGAATCGGGAGACTCCGCTTCGTGCAGTCCGCCAGCCAGTCGGCCACCTTCGTTGAGCCGGACAGCCCCGGATGCGGCTCCCATACGCCGCCCCAGCCTTCGCCGCCACCAGGCAGGATCCACGACTTGCAGCCGCCTGAGAGGATACCGAGCGCCCGCATCGCCACCGAGTTTTGCCGCTGCGGATTCCACGTTGGCTTGGCGACTGCCGCCGCCTGAGAGGACCGCACCACCTGTGCCTTGTGAGGGCAGCAGAAAGCCGCGCAGTCGTGCCACAGCTTCAGCCATTGCGTCTGCTCGATACGGAGACGGTCGCGCAGTTTGATTTCGCGGTCAGCGATCATGCCCCGGCGTAAGTGGTTGAGTTCAGCCCATTGCGGCGAAGCAGATTGCGCCGGGTTTCGAGTGCGCCCAGGCTCATATCCTGACCGCCCATCCGTGGCACTGGCGCGGCCCCTTGAAATGATGGGAGCTTCATGGAAGCCGCCGAATCGATACTTTGCTTCATCAGCTGCTCCATGCGATCCGAAGACAGCTTAGACTGCCTCAGGCTCTCCTTTTGGAGTGCCATTGCTTCGGAATTTGAGCCGCCCTTGCCTTTAGCCATGTGATTGCAGAGTTGAACCGCCAGAAGTGCGGGGGACCGTCTCTCTGGAACGCAAGCCATTTTTGCGGCCCGGCGAGGGATAGCAGGGCTTCCGCGGCCGCCGCGAGATCACCGGCAGCCAGCCAGATAAACCAGCAGTCGCAGTCTTCGCCGGGCCAACGCCGCCACGGGTTGAGCAGATCGTCTATCGGTGCGTTCACCGGCACCGGGCGGAACATCAAGAAGAAATCCGGATGGGAAACGACGTAACCGCCGGGCTCTAGGTGCGCGGCAAGATCATTGGTGAATCCGGCGACGGACGGGACCGAGGCGGCGGCGTGGAATGGGCTCATGCAGCAACCCCTAAAGTGGCCCGGTTTTTTGTCTCCATCGTATAGCACTTCACGCTCACGCCAGCAGGGCACACTTGGCCGACACGCCGCAGAGCTGAAACGAGAAGCCCTATCTCAATAGATCGGGCGTGTTCCTTAAAGCACCGACTCCCAGCAGCCATTTTCAACGATTTCTTGCCCTCGGTGTATTCCAGGAGCCCCCATCCTTCCGGGAGTTCACCCGCCTTAATTAGCCCGGCTGGTGTGCAAAAATAGCGGTAGGCCCCCATTCCTTGATTCGGCACGCGCCTGAAACTCTTCTGTCTGTCAGCCAGGAAATCAGCGCGGCTTGCTTTGCACTCAATAAGGATGCTCGCCCTCGAACTCCATCCTATGGCGTCAGGGGTTTCCGATCCGGCATGTGTCATATCAGTGATGACAACGGCACATCGAGAGGAAAGCCATTTAGCGGCGTGTGTGATTAAATCAGAATGGGTGATGTTCATAAAATCTAAGCCCAGGCCCCCGCTCGTTTCACGACTATCTGCCGTGGTGCCGACGGCGTGTGACCCCCTACGGCATTCGCGCCCTCGATCAGCCCGCCCTGTATCGCCTGTGCCATCTGGCCGAAAGCGTCAGCCGCGTGGCTGTAGCGGTCATGGATGGGAACGTCTTTCGCCGTGCCGGTGGATGACTCGCGCTCAGCACGGTAGCGCGACAGGTGCTCAATCCCGGTCTTGCACTGGTCCGAATGGAACACGACGCGCGGCAGGATGCCACGGGTAAGGCTGATTCGGTCCCACACGCTGCGCACCTTCGGCACGACGCGCACAGTCGGGCCGAGCACGCGGCGGAACTCATCGACAGCTTTGATGCTCTGCGTGTTCGCCTCATCAGCATCCCACGGCAGGAAGTGCGAGCCATAGTCCCATCCTTTCGCCCGCAGCCACGCGGCTCGCTCCTCCAATGTCATATCCATCTCCATCAGGACGTCGAGCACGCGGATTGCCTGGGGCGTGATTTGCATCAGCCAGGTGACCGTATTCATCGGGTGCCCGAGGTCCCAGAAGGTGTGCACCGGCCAGCGCTTGTCGGCGAAGAATGAGGTAATCCGGCCCTCTGTGCGAGCCTCCTCGATCCACTTCCCGTAAATGCTGCCCTGCGGGATGTTCTCCCAGCACTCATGGACAAGAGTCGGGTATTCCTCCTTGATCGTCTTCGCGCTGGTAGCCGTCCGCCGCTTCTCAGCGTACCAAAGCTGTTGCTCTCGGGTAAGCACGACGCCGGCGGCTGCCACCTCGGCGAAGTATTTGGCGCTCTCCGCATCGATGTAGCCGTGTGGCTGCTGATAGGCCGCGCACGACTGCCAGCCAAAGAACAAAATCCGCCATGACTTCGCCCCCTTGTCGGCCTCAGGCACGGTCAGCGCCTCCTGGACGTATGGGCCAAGCTCTCCATCCAGCCCGCCCTTCCACGTTGTCTCGATCACGCACAGGCCGTGCTCTGCACGCTCTACGGCAGGGACAGCACCAGCTTTGATTTCCCGGCTGCGCTGCCGGTCGTCATTCTGCACCGTGCCCCATTCGGAAATTACCAAAAACTCCACTGTGCCGCCACGGAAGTTGATGCCGAACGTGAACGTTGACTCCGGCGACTCCGGCTGACCGGGGATTGTCGGCCCGCGCATGGAGAGTATTTCGTTCGTGTCCTTCTCAACCTTGAGCGCTTCCCGAATCTCTTCCGGGATGCGCTTCCACGCGAATTTCACCTTCTCGCGGAGCTTCTTTTCGGCATCGGGCGCGGTCTTATCGATCCATGCGCCCGAGAATCCCTCCCGGAAAACAGTGCCGTCGAGGCCGATCAGGCAGAGCAGCAGGCTCATCCCTAATTGCCGAGCCTTCGGAATGATGATGCGCAGCCATCCGCGCATGTAGATGCACGCAATGACCGTGCGCTGTTCTGGAGACGGCACGAAATGCACATCCTGCCCGCCCGGCTCCAGGCACATATAGAGATTCGCCAGCCTCCAGACAGGGTCAGCAAATGCCGCATCCGGGTCCCGCTCTGGATCTGTGCGCCGGTCCCACTCGGCAATCTCCGCTTCGGTCAGGTCGTAGTTCATGCCGTGGCGGTTTTAGTGCGCTGCCGGATCAGGGCAATTTTCTTGAACATCTCGGGCAGGGAGGCTTGCGCCGCTGCCTCTGCTCCGTCGCCGGCTAAATCGTTGTCAGCCTTAATGGCGCTGATTCGGTCCGAGTCTTTCTCTCCCCCTTCCGCAATTTTGAAGAGGATTTCCCGCTTCCGCTGAATGGTCAGCACCGTGGCAGTCGCACCCTGTTTCTGGAGCCATTCGACCCGTTCTGAAATGCCCGGATTTGCCCGGATTTCAGACGATCTTTTATTCGGCTCCTCCCCTTTATACCCAGCCTCTCGGTATGCTTCGGAATCGCTGAGACCTCGCGCAACCGCCTGAGCGAAAAGCTCATGCCGTGCATTCTCAAGCGGTCTGGATGGATCATTCATGGATTTGCTGACTGTATCCCTTCGCTGGCACTTGGCAACTTCTCAGAGTTGGGAGGGGTCAGTTGCAGGAAAGCGGCGCAGATGGCCGCGGAAAGTGAAGGGCCGCTAGATGATCCGCCTACTTCCCGCCCGTAATCGTAAGGCCCCTGTGGTGTCTCGATCATCTTCTCAGAGGAGCAGGACCAATCCGTATCCCACTCCGTTTGCATTTTGCAATTCCACCCCCATTCCCGCGCCTTGGCGACGAGAGCCATCGCGGCGTCAACGGAGCCGTGGAAGTTGGGAATCTGGCTCCATCCTGGCTTTTGCAGGCCGACAAATCCATCACCGCGATAGACCGCACAGGCAGCGGTCGCGGCGGCGGCTCGCTCTCCGTCTGCGGTCGCCTCATTCACAAGGACGGCAAATAGCTTTGCGGCTCTCTCACTCATTGGTGGGGCTCTATTTTAGCGACCCCGAAACGTCAGGGCGGCAAGCGGTTTCGGCGGGGGTTGTGGAATATCCGAAATCAAAGACTTCGTGAGCCCAAGCCGGCGGATTGCCGCAGGGAGCTTTTCTTTCTTGGGCAGCTTCCCGTATTGGGGGTACTGGCCCTCGATCCTGGGCGGCTCCGGCCCCATCAGGATCACGTAGGCCCGGTAATTGAGCGGCTGGTAGATCATGATTTCCTCGGGCGGGGCCTGACCGGCGACGATGCAGCCGCGCGCGCAGTCCATCAAGGCGTCGAGTTCGGTAACCGGGCTAAAGTGTGTCGTGATGATACGCCACCC
>ERZ724508.1330-NODE-1330-length-15058-cov-5.162967_pt1 | contig 15058 bp, 23 predicted proteins | sample MGYA00376041_ERZ724508 | MGnify/ENA primary metagenome ERZ724508 (study PRJEB28724, sample SAMN07190887) | wastewater metagenome | isolation source: effluent of sewage treatment plant in Hong Hong | place: USA: Christiansburg, Virginia | collected 2016-03-01 ...
CCAGCTGCAAATGTAGGTCGCTTCCAAGAACAAGGCGATATCGCAACTGGAATCTATGAGCAAGGCAGTCGAACTCGAGCGAGAGCAACTCGAGAGCGAGAGGGTGTCCATGAAGAGGATGATCGAACTGCTGAACAGGTAGAACGCAGTTTTGAAGAAGGCTCTGAATCTCGTCCCTGAGGAGGCCAGCAAGGCTCCGAGCGTAAGCACGACTGTCTCGTGCAAATAAAATCATTGCTGCAACCATCCGCCACCACAACAACAGCCGGCAATTCAGGCCCCTATTGAATGCCTCAAGGAAATCAGAAACGTTCGAGCTCGAAGCAGGCATGTTCAAACGGCTGCATGAATGACTATTCTACTGCTTAATAATATGTTCTTAAAATGGTTAGCAAGTGTGAGATTATCGGGCTCCTTACAACAGCAGCACTAATTGTCGCTTCGGTGTTTCTAGCGATTTGGTTGACATAACCAGCTGCTATCTTCCGAGGATATCCATCACCGTAGGACAACTCTCTGCCAGTCATCACGCTAGACTAATTACGCAAGTACAACGGAATTGATCACCCCAAGATACTCTTAGCAATCAAGAACATTGTATTCGATGTCAGCAGCACGGAGTATTACAAGGAAGGTTCGGCTTACTCAGTATTTGCTGGGAGAGATTGTTCATTGATGCTCGCCAAATGGAAAGCTGAAGAGCGATTCGCAAACCTATACAACACCGCTTTCTATGACATGCTGACCCCCGATGAACGCTCTTCTGTAGACACGATGTACGAAGAGACATACAACAAGAAGTACCCTAAAGTAGCTAGAATTTGGACAGGCAGCAGCCCAGACCCAGTCAATCGCTACGAATAACTCTGAGAGAAGAATGATCATCGATTTGTGCAGAGGTACTTGCGATCCTGCTACGCTCCCAATCGGTAGTTGTTCTTGATGCTTCGACCCTCGCGACTCATCCGATTGGTCAGGAGCTTCATCTGTTGTTCATTGTACAGCTTTTAGCTGGGGAACTGTTACTTACGACTGTTGGTGCGTGTCTTGACTTGTTCCCGCCTGTCAATCAGCTTGCCAGTGGACTCTGCTGCTAGGTTGGCCAGCCCCTGAAACTGATAGCTTTGATTGAAGTCATATGTAGGTTCCAGACGAGTCGCTGCCTTCGTGGTTTGAGGTTGGATTTTCCGAGGTAAACTGAGAACGTTCTACGCTGAATCATTCAGGAGAATGTTCAGATGTCTTCGTTATTTCTTGCGTCCATTCTTACTTGGCTGCCTCTTCATCGTTTGGCTCAGCTTTTCTTTGTTCTCTTTCCCTAAGTTCATCACCTTGCCAGGTTTCGTACGAGCAAGCTGCCGCTTCAACAGTGCCACATTCATCTCGCTATCGGGTTCCAAGTTCTATTTGTTAAGGGAGAAGTCACTAGCCTCGGTTCTCAGCTTCTTTTGCATTGTCGTCCGAGAAACAAAATTGGTGGGAGTTTGTGCCATAGCATATCGAAGAGTTTTCTTACAGGTTCGTCCCTACAATGAGTACTCGGGACTAATGTGATGGTCGATCGAGGAACACACCATCCTCTCCTGATGTATGCTATTTTGCTTATGAAGATCGCAGATGATTGGATGCCCTTCCAGCACATCCGACTCGTGCTATCCTTTCAGTGGAAACCGATACTGAGAGTTGATCCTTGATCCTTGAAACTTCATCTCAATCGCAGTCTTCAGTTCGGCATGGGTACGCAGCAACTCTTGAAGTTCCTCCTCAGTCGGTCGGTATTCATGGATGCGACGGTGCAGCCGTTGAACCTGCAGTTACCTGTTGCTGTCCATTTATTATTAAAATTATGCCGCAAGGGCGGTGTCTTGGCTTTAGGGTCAGCATGACCAACCCGTCATTGCAGGCTTTGCTATTTCTCCCGGAAGCTTATATAACGTTAAAGGAATGAAACTGGAGCAGCGCTACAGCCAGAACGCATTGAACGAGATGTTTAGCCAACGACTGTAACAGCCTTTGGTATAGCTTAGCAACTACTAGAAGCATATCAAGAAGCTGGAGGAACTCACCAACCGCAGGAGCTATCGCATACAGTCAGATAGGGTCAACCAGCTAGATGCACTGAAGACACGCAAACATCACAGCTTCCTGAGGGAGATGCTGGAACGAAATAATGACATCAGCCGAGAGAACGGGAAGATCTTCGATAAGCTGAGCACCACCAAAGATGCTTTACCACTGGCGGCTCATGCCTTCAGCGAGACGGTAAAGCAACCTGCATAACTGACTCCATTCCGTCGAAGGCAGATCATGGACACTCATCGGGAGAACCTTCGAATGAGCGTCAAGCTCAAGTCGCTGTACAACAGTTGCTAATTGCAGCATTTCCTCCATAAACACACGCAAGATAGAAGCTGAGTACAGCAAAGCAAGTGAGATCCGCAACCGCATCAGCCGATACGAGAGTAACCCCAACAGCTAGAAGAAGTTACCTAAATCGCAGAAGTTTCTCAATGTGTCGATGAGTCGCAGCATCCGCTCACTCAAATCTGCAAGACCAGAGAGTCAGGGTCAAGGCAAGAAGGAGTCTTCGACTGCGAGTCACTTGCATAGTGTGAAGCAGCCATTACCGTTGAAAACCCGCACATTTATGGATGAGAACCGGCTGGGGAAAAAGTCAACGGAAAACAAACCCCGCTTAAATTCTTTTTATAAGAGGGAAGACATCATCAAAAATCGTGTGGCCTACAACCAGACTGCCAGTCTTTATCGAAGTACCCACCCATACTAAATTTAGAGCGAATGCTGGAGAACTATCAGCTGAACCGAAGCGTTAATGTGCCTGCAGAGCCCACGAAGCAATCACCAGGCGAGCGCTCTCGATCGCGCAGCCACAGCAAAGACCCGTCACAGGACAACTTCTTCACAACGTAACTACCCAAGCGCCCCGCTCGCCCAAAGAAGTGACTCTCAGATTCCCGATAGCTCATCATCTACAAACTCGCAGTACAGGGTATCAAGGTTGCTGTTCACCAGATACCCCGGCCCACTTTTACGTCCTTTTCGAAACAGCCCATTGTATGAGATTCCCTCATCGACTAGCACCTGCTTACCCTACCCTTCGGGAAGGCCTTGCTTAAAATGCCCGAGGTAATGCAAATTGGCATTCAGTTCAGCAATCTGCTTCTCCTCTGAAGTGATCTTGAGCTTCTGCAGATCCTCATTGTTCAGGCGTAGCTGCGGTTAAAGTCTTTGATAGAGTGTGAAAAGTCCTTCCAGTACTCGACTTTCCTTTTGTTTCGTTTCTCGAAAGTGGGTGGTTAGCTTCTAGTTCTTTTGCTTGCGAGTATCCTTCAGCAACACATACAGCTCGTTGATGTCTTCTTCTACAAGCGGAATCAGTTTGAGCTATTTGCCAGTATCTCGATCCCGAATTTCCACGTAGGATCTGTTGGTGAACGGTAGTACTCCATCATTTACCAACTGTTTGATCTCTCCGATTGCATACTTCTCCAATGCTACACTCTTTTCACCGGCCCCAACGAGCTGCTGAGCAGCTTCTTCAATGGTTTCTGCCACGCGAAGCACTCGTTGCAGCCTTGCTAAGCAACTAGTGAGGTTTAGCCTACCCTTATCATCGATGAAGAAGTATTGGATGCTGAACGACTTTTTACTCTCAGCAACCGATTCCTTGTAGATCAGTCCGGTGCGTAAGTACAACCCGTACATTATTTTATTTATGCAGGAAACCCAGCTGGATAGGCTGGTGGTGTCGCGGCCGGGCCTGCATCTTTCGTACTCAAAGCTTCACAGCTGTCTGTCATCCATCGACTTCTTCAGCAAGATGCTCGAAGAGCTTTCAGCAAGTAATCTGAAGAACATGCTTTTACTCATAGGCCGCAAGCTGTAATTCAAGGAATTTGCTGCAGAGGAAGTTGTGTACAGTAAGGGTGACAGTAACCGGGACATCTATTTCGTAATGGATGGGGAAGTGGGAGCGTTCATCATAGCTAACAACGTGCTAAAAGAAATTCGTAGCTTTTATTCGCTGCAGGGGTTCGGGGACGCAGAGGCCATCACCCAAACTAATCGAATGTTCGCAACAATCGCAAAGAAGCAGTCACTCGTGGCAATCCTAAAGCCTAATGACTTCTCGGATGTACTAAGGGACTATAACGCACGAGTCTACCAACTTCGGCTCGGCAAGTTTGCGGCGAACTACATTCTGAAAGGTTTGAATAAGAGTCAACTGGAGTTGGTAGTGCATAATGCTGTGGAAGTCAGGATGAGTCGCAACCAAGTAATCTATGAATCAGGGCAGCCCAGCGAGGAAATGTACCTCATTGAAAAGGGAGAGGTAAGACTGTTTAATGATGTGAACCGGAAGCAGATTGAGATATGTGAGCTTGAAGACGGTGAGTTGTTGGGCGAGACGGAGATGATTCTGGACCATCCTCGGATAAGCTCAGCAATATGCATCAGTGACACCCTCCTCCTGTACAAGATCTCCAAAAAATTGTTCTTATCGCAAGCCAATGAACACCTGCTGAACTCCCTTTATCAACCATTGCAGGAGAAGGAAACTCAAAGACTTTAGCGGTTCAAAAATTTCTGTAAGCGGAGAATTGAAATCGAGAATCCATAGATTCGGTTTAACAGAATTGCAAAGCTGCTGGAGAAAGGTCGTATTCTCGCTAATAAGCGCTATACCGAACTCGATGATGGTAATGTTTATGGGTCGATCAAAGAGGGTGAGGTTGCTCATCGCATCTAACGGCTGATATCTCGCAAACAAAAGATTATGGAAGACAACTACGGAATCAGCACACGTGGGAAGAGTCAATAACAGCATGTCTTCTTCGACTTAAAAAAGGAACTCCGACCGAAGGTCTTGCACAGCAAGAACCGATCCTCAAGGAGACACATGAAAGTAAACACAGAAAGCTTCTCTCCACCAAGCGAGAAGACAAATAAACTGCATGAAATCAGTACCATCCACAGACTGAGTAACAGGTAGCACAGCTATCTGTTTCGGTAACCAAAACTTGAGCCGACATTCCGATTGCCGACACTCCGTACCCGGCATGTTTCCAGCAAAGACACCCTCACATGAAGACTTCAGCAATGCAGAAGTCTTGCTCCTTTTTACTCTCTCAATATCGAATTCCCAATTATCTCAATGCTGTGAAGAGTATGATATGCCACTCATCTATCGATTATCATCACTTGGGGCCAGGGCCTTCAAACCTCCAGTAACAATCTTCATTGCTCACAATGGCTATTTTTCCAGCGTCTTCCACACTGTTATCGATGACTCCCAGCACCAATGAAGGCTCCAGCACCGACCTTATCAAGTAGTTCCCGTTTCCTTGATTCTCGACAGTCCAGAGTTGATTTGCTGCTGCTGTCGCATTCCACTGGATCACCCTTGAATTTGGTTTTTTGCTCTATCCACGTACATCGAGGTTGTGGCCAGACTTGAAGCTTTGGATTTGATAAGCATGGCCAGTCTTTACAAAGATCCAGCGTTGGTTAAATCGGCAATTCTTGGACCACTGAATAATCCCTTCACCGGGCTAGTTGGAGCCCTGGGGTACATCGAGAGCCTTGCCGGACTTCGAATTGACGATGATAGTGGTGTTCAGCACTGCATGGTTGTTGTTGACAGGCTCAAAGCGAAACAGCTGGGTTTAGTCGTTAATATCAAAGGGTTTGTAGCGAAGCAAGCCTTCAAGGCTGGCAGCCTTGTTACTATTCTTACTGGTCTTGATCCACCAATACGTGTAGTAGGCGTGTACTGGTGCCTTCTCTACACAGAACAGTTGGTCATTTGCTAGTTTTCCTCGCTTGAGATGAATCTCGCCTGATTCCTCATCGAAGCAGTAACCACTGAGGGCGTTTACTATCTCAAAGTCACCACTCGCAGCGTTGACACATTCGATGAACCACAATTGTGTCAGCTCCTGCGGATTGTGCACCTCTGAGGTGATTCGTGAATTTTCTTGCTTTTCGATGTTCTCAATTCTCAGTGCTTCCTCGTTAGCCTTACATACGATCGTATATAACGTTCCCTTCGGAAACTGAAGCGCAACTGCCCCTTCCATCCCTCAGCAATATTATTATTGAACATCGAAAGGATTCTGTGAATAAATACTCGAGGCGTCAAGGCCTACACTCATCGATCGCCGAATTTCATCGTAAAACATACCACCAACCCCGAAGAGTTCCCTTTAGATGTCTGCAACAGCCTAGTCTGGCTTCTCTTTTTCTCATTAATCGAAGCAATTTTGGTCAGCAGCTAGCCGTCAGCATCAGCTTCATCAATACCTGATCAATCCCTACATACGACCCCTAGAAAGCACCGATTCAACGACAATTCGGAAATATTTCATTGAATGAATATAATTGAATGTTAATGGGAAATTACAATGGACAAGATGCGTTGGGCAGCTTGGTTTCCCTGCTCTCGGGTATGAGCCCTTGGGTGATGCTCAGGTGGCTCCGATATCCTAGCCACTATATCTGACCTTTAAAGATATTCTCTGCGAAGGATCCAGCCGATCCATCGTTTCAATCGCCCAGAAAATAAACCGAGGCCCGAACATCACCCAAACCAGCCTCTAACGTCTTCCTATTCTCCATGCTTCTACCCTGGGTGATCAAGGCTTTATCCCAACCACGCGAATATTCCGAGAAGACCGATCGATTGAAATCGGCTTCTAGCTTCGGATCGGTAGGTAGGACCGTGTTCCTCTCGACCTACGTTGTCGCGGAGGGTATTGCCGAGGGCTGGGAATTTTCTGCAGCCAAACTAGCCCTCATTGAGTGGTACAATGAGAAAGCATTCAAACCAAATGATAGAGTATATAGCCCATTAATGCAAAAGGAGAGAGGCCTCTCGCTTGCTGGGAACCTCAGCCGTTCAAATCCGCCACCAGTGCATCGTCTGGAGGTCCAGCAGCAACAAAATGAGCTTGTGGTCTGCAAATCAGCGCCACTTTTGATTTAAAATCGGCAGGATCGCCCTCCCGACAAACCAACCATTCGAGTGCTATACAGCTTCGGCTTACAAAATCACTTCTCCTTTTTGGCCTTCTTTGAGGCTGCTTTGGCTGGCTTTTCCTCCTTGGGTTGTTTCTTCTTCTTTCGCTAGATCTTGCCATACTTCTATTCGTAATCATGTCGCAGCTCATCAGCCTTCTGCTTGTTGATGGCGTACTGGCTCTCATACTTGGTCTTGTCAGTCGGAGCAATCTTGTTCCACTTATCCCTAAATCAGTTTAGCACTTACGCAATGAGCTTCGTGATTTCAGTCATCTTGGCATCGGGGTTCTCCTTCTTGACCTGCTCTAAGACGTCCTGTCGGTACAGGAAGAATGCCGACATAGCTTTCTTCGGAGCGACCGGCTGCATTCCCAACAACGGTACCTTGCCACTGCTATCTTCCTTCTTGCCCATTGTATTTAATTAATATATTATTTGACTCATTTAATACAGCATTTATGAATCCCTTAATTTGATTGGATGAGGGGGGATAGTTAGTGGGTTGGCGCCACCATCGGCAGTTTCCCCAGCTGCCAACTATAATTTATATTTCGGGCATGGCTTATACGCCCTTCTCTCGATAGAAATTGTTAGAATGCCTGAACGACAAGGAAGGCTTCAACGTCAAGTTCAAGGAGTATAGGCAACGCTTTCTCGAAGTGGATATGTAAGGCAGTTGCTAAACAAGGTCGTATATACGTGGCACCATCGATACAGTCAAAGACATCCTGTCTGGTAAGACAGCACCACCGTTGCAGCGAATGCTTTCGCTTCGGGTACCCACTGGCTAAACATAGGCGTTGAAGGAGGGATTTGAGAGCTACTAGTACGCCTTTTTGATGCTCCTCGAAGTGGAACTCCTACCGATTCTTAAATCTATAGCTCGATATCGAAAAGGCGATCGGGATGATAGCCGCGGGAGCACATACTTCACCTAACTGTACCAGCTGCCTGCTACGAAGGAGGTGGAGAGCCTGGGAGCTAGTTTTTTGAGGTTTGTATTGGAAAGTTTGGCAGCGTGGGCGATTATCAAGCGCTACTACTGCATTCAGGATGAGTAAATAGACGACATCGACTCCGAGTTCTATGAGGCATTCAAAGAGCTGCAGAACGAAGGTGTGGCGTTTCCTCGGACCTACGTCTACTACAAGGAAGCAGAGTTTGATAGGTAAATCCTGACCTTACTTAGTATGAAGGAGCAATACTATGAGCGACTGGACCGCATCACCGAGAATCGGCAGCGCTATCTGGATTGCTACGAGAAAATTCTCAAAAATGCGATTTCTAACTCACAGAACTATGCTGGGCAAGACGCGCAGCAGCTGCTGAAGCTCTGCCGCAATAGCGATACGTACCTAATTGCAGCATCTCTTAAGGTAATCGAAGAGATCTTGATCAAACGGGATAACCCTCTCCCGAAGATATTAGCGTTGAAGGTAGCATGCCAATTAACGTAGTTTCTGAATGAGCTGTTCAAATTAGGTGAGCTAGAAGTCATAGATTTCTGCACAAAGCTGACTTAAGTGCTGATGATGGAGATCGAAGGTATTCCGGGAGGGGATCTATCACTGAAACGCGGTGCGAAGATGTTTCCTGGCGAAGATGGTGCGAAGTATGGGCGCCTCTACTACGGAGAAGTGCTAAAATCCATTTTCTTATGGGCAAAGTCGATTCCCACGGTGCTCTTCGCCGTGACATAGAGCAAGCAAGACACTGAATTTAAGAAAGGGTATCACCGCCTGAAAGATGTGAAGAAGTATGAGTTTCCAACTATCAGCGAGGACGAAATTGCTACCTACCGGAACGAGTAAGATCTCGGTTGATAATTTAGAGTAGTCGCCAATTTAGAACTTAAGGAAGAGAAGAACGAGGCGTTGCACGTTATTTTGTACGAAGAGAGTGGGTTGAGAGATTCACAGGCTTCTTTGCCAGTTAACGTTTCGGGTTCTATTAGAAAACCAACACTTCGGCAGGCTGTACCGTCTATCATCAAGCAGACCATTGAGGAGCGGTTTGAGACGATGAGGATATTATTCACTCGATTTCGCAGCCTCAATGGCGAATCAGACGAAAATCGCAAATGGGTGGCTTCAGCGATGAACTACTTTCGCGACTTCAGTGAAAGTCTTGAAAATATTTTGGCGAATGACGAACGGTTTGATGATCTATACGGAGAGGGGGTCTAACTCATGGAGAGATCTGACGAAATTATCCAAATTCACACTAATTGGAAGAAAATTGGTCAGCCTTTCCAGAAGATGCTTGAGAGTGTGCAGCAATACCTCTCCAGCTTCACCATTATACGAAAGGATTCCGGTGGGAGCAGAATCAGGCCATCAGGAATGCGCAGCTCAATAAAGAAGTCAGTTCCTTCGATATTGGGCCCATTAGGACAGCAACCAGTAATAGAATCAGAATTCAAGCAGGCGAAGAGCATGGTACATGAGAGCCCTCAGCTATCTGCAATTACGGAGAAAGAACAGCATCTAATACAGAGAAAATAAGCTAACAACGAATACTTTGCAGTTCAGCCATCGCCAACAGTCAACCTACCGACTGTTACTGAACTGCCACGGCCAAAGTCTATTGTTGTCTAAAATCATGGCAATAACATCCAGGTTCAATCCAGCTTCCAGCCTGTTCGCTCGAAGCTCTCTTCGGAGAGTTCTTCGATTCATCATCAGTTAAAGATAGAGGATGCGCAGAAGAGCTCCAGTAGTGGTGGGAAAAATCCTCAAGCCAGCAAGAGCAGTAGCCAGCATTCCTCCAGAGTGAATCCGAATAGCATCGTGCAAGCTCCGATCCAACCTACACAACCACAGAATGAGGAACTAGAGGAACTTCGCAGGATAAAATCATAACTCCGGAAGCAGTAGATCTCCCGACTGAAGGAGATCAATGAGCAAAGCATGCGACAATCCAGCCTGCACAGCTTTCAAAGCTTCCAAAGCAATCAGAGCAATAGGGAAGAATAGGAACTAAAAGCGGAATGCGAGGCAGTGATGTTGATTGCTGATGCAATGACCAGCAAAAAGAGCAAACCGAGTCCTGAACAACCCAACCAACTGATGGTTCGAGTTGAATCTAAATAGTCACAGTCAAGCAAGCCGGCCAGCAGGTTCGGACTACAGCCCTCAGTCATGAGAGATTATGGGATCAGCCAGGATGTTCCTGCTGGGCAGTCCATAGCCGAACGAGCAAACACGTTCGCGAAGGACAACGGAAAGGCTGTGGATCTTCAGACAAGGGTTCGCCATAAGAAGCTGGAGTTGGTAAGCTGCAACCGTGCCCGTTCGAACCTCAACTAGAAGCTTGTGCCACATAACGATAATGTGTTGGACTCGAGGGTATCTTTGATGAAGACAAGCAAGCACCGTGGGGTTTCCAGTGAAACATCACTGAAAGGGTTGGTGAAGACATCAGTAACCAAAGCTGTCTAGTAGCCTTACTACAATGTTAGAAACAAGCCCTTTACAGAGTCTATCCAATAGTACAGATGCATCCATAGGGAATCAAGGGTGGTCATGGAGTCCGAGTACCCACTTCCACAGCCCAAAATGAATTTGTAGCAGGCCCTTCCCCAATCAATCTTCCAGCAACAGCCATAATCCAATTCCATAATCCAGTAACCTTTGCTGCAACCGATGCAGAATAGCTACCACGAGCTCATGGAACCTTCAAAACTATTACTCCAAGCTAACCCCACTTTCAAGGCCGCCCTTCAGATCGACCCTTTGATCCCAACCAATAACAGATCCGACAAGTACTGGATGGAGCAAAACCTGAAAACACTGACTAAGGTTGCCTCGAATGACACTCTGAAGAAAACACCACGCACTGATTTCACGGACTTCTCCACTCTACCTGAAGTGCTTGCAGAACGTTCGAGTGAGCACAACAAGTAGATCGAAATGCTGAACAGCCTGTACAACCGAAGAGTGATTGAGCTGCAGCAATGCATGAAGAAGTTGTAGAAGGACGTCGAACTCCGTGATCGGTTGGTAAGCGAGAAGCAGGAGTAGATAAATTCACTGCGTGCCAACACCAGCCAGCAGAACTTGACGGCTATGAGCTTTGTTAACAACGAGGTGGATGAAAATAGGTTCTACAAGGCCACTTTCCCAAAGATGTACAACTCACAGCCACCGCTGTCATTGAATGTCGATTGGGTTGAACCTTTGGGTTCACTGTTCAGCTATGCAGCCTATCTGCACTTTTTACGCAATCTGCAGGATTACAGGAGCAAACGTTCGATGCTCAAGAACAAGGATATTCTCTTCAAGGATAAACACTTGGAGGTCGGGGTCATTGTATCGCGCGACACCGAAGTTAAGGTTGCTCTGTATATCCAGTCCGAGAGCGAAGTCAATGAGCTTTCGTTGAGGCTCGAGAACCTTTCACCGTGGATGAAGCTGAGGGTTGAGCCACAATTTCCGACCCATCTTCTCCCGAGAAAGCAGGAAAAGTGCACAGTATGCTTCCGCTATCCCGATGTCAAGGATCTTCTCTACGATGTACCAACCCTGCGTATTCGATTTCGACCTTCTTACAGCTCTGCATAAGTGGTCGTCAGCCTCCTACTTCCTGTCACATTTAATCGTTGTGTAGAGTTCCGCGAACCAGCATCAACGGAAGAACTGCAACTCTACTTCAAGGATTTAGTTCAGAGTACCCCAGATTTTGAGTACTCCACCAAAATTCTCAAAGACCCATTGGATATCCAAACCTACTTCCCAAAAGCATTGTCGCTGCCCTGCCAAAGTGGCTATAGTTACGGCATAATAGTCAACTACAAGCACATCACTGGGGCGATAGTGTTTTGGATCGGCAGCAACGGTCGCATGCATATCAAAGGTTGTGGCCGAGGAACTATTGAGGGCGAGGCTAGTCGTGTCATTCAGTCCCTCTTAAGCACTCTCATGTGGCTTCTCTGTAAGGAACACCTTGTCAGCAACCTTTGATGACGCCAAGCTGGCATCCTCTGCCTCCTGATCTATTTTAATGATGAACAGCCTATACTTCCCTCTCGCTTATAAAAATACAACAGAGGCCATGAACTCTACGCGCTACAGCGAGCGATACAAGTAGGTTCAAGTGCTGGGCCGAGGCAACTACGGTACTTGCTGGTGGTGATTGCAGGCACGGCCTACCTAGTAATCGGTCACGATGACAGCCAGTTTTACGTGGCGAAGAAGATGCATCTCGAAGGCATGAAGGACAAGTAGCAGGAAAGCGCAATGCAGGAGGTACCACCACCTCATCATTCAGATCGAAATTCTAAAGAAGTTGAACAGCGTGTTCATCGTGAAGTACTTCGAGAGCTTCCTGGAAAGCGGGCAGCTGATCATCATCATGGAGTACTGCGAAGGTAGCGAGATGGCTTAGCAGTAGAGGGCGATCTAGCCTTTTTCATCAAGAACCGGAAGAAGGAGAACGGTGGTGAGCTTGTCGACGAGAAGATCATCGTGAACTGGTTCGTGCAGCTTGCCCTTGGACTAAAATGCATACACGCCAACAAGATCCTGCATCGAGATATCAAGTCCTCCAACATCTTCCTCAATTCCAACGGGACAGTCAAGATTGGCGATTTCGGTATTAGCAAGGTTCTTGAGACTATGCATGAATCCGCCAATACTTTTGTAGGCACGCCCTACTACCTCAGTCCTGAGGTCTGCGAAAACAGGTCGTACGGATACAAGTCTGATGTGTGGGCTCTTGGATGTGTGCTCTACTAGCTCTGCACACTCAACGTAACATCTTCGTTTGAGTGTAGTATGCGTTCAATGCCAATAGCTTGCTGGGGTTGGTGTACAAGATTGTCAAGGATAAGGTGGAGAGGATCCCAGCTATCTATTCAAGCGAACTTTCCGATATGGTGGCAAGGTTACTGAGCAAGAACGAGAAGGACCGCCCAAGCATACACGACATTTTCCAAAGCTAAATGGTTAAGCGGATAATGAATGACTTCGTCAAAGCGAGTGGACACCTACAAATTCGCATTCCAGTTAAGAGCACAAATATCCATCATGAGGTGCTGAAGCAACAGAAGGAGATTGAGCCAGACCATAATGAGTCCACACTGGACTATACTCAAACCATGCAGACAGTTGCCTCGGTGAACCTTGGTGCTACTGGCAACCAGAATCTCACACCGAAGGAGAGAATGCTGCAAAAGAAGGAGGAAGAGGCTCGGAAGCGAATGGCCGAGCTGAAGGTTGCAGCACAGCAGAACCGGGCAACTCTGATTGAAACCAAGCAACGCAAGAATGACGAGTTGATGGAGAGCGGCAGTAAATGGAAGGACACCATTCCCAAACAGCGAGTTGTACCAACCGAGCAGGTGAATAAGATTATTGAGCAAGAAGCCTTCAGGAAGAAGCCAGAGACGAACAATGTGGTGGAATACCATCTCGCCCAACAGCCTGTTCCTCAGCAAACTATGAAGAATACATCCAATTTTTCTAACAGCCCAAACAAGAAGCCAAGTTACGAAGACATCCCTATAGCGACTCTCAAGACCATGAAGAGAAAGCAGCAGGAGTAGGAAGAAGACTTAGAGGTATACTACGATGACCCCTTCGAAGCATACGACTAACCGTTCGAGCAGCAGAACACCAAAGAGGAGGTGAGGCTGACAATGCGTGCCCCCGAAACTGATCTGCAGAAGGTCAGCAGCATGTATCAGCAACAGCTGAAGGGCGAGCTCCCTGACAGCGCCCCTTCCCCACTGATAAAGAAGAAAGAATAGCAAAAGAGCGTGCCAATGAAAACCCGACGTGAGAACATGTAACGAGAATGCAAAGAGCTGCTGGGCTAGCAAACGTACCACTAAGCGTACCGGATGATGAAGGAGATGAAGGAGAAGTAGGTACCAGACCTGAAGATCCAGTAGTACGTGGTGAAGCTGTACGGAAAGCAAAACCTCAGCAAGTTCCAGAAGGTGGAATAGATCATCTACCTGGAGGAGCTCGAGTGATTTGTGTGGGGTATTGCATTGCTTGATAATATTAATTAATCTGCAGTACAACAACAACAACAGAAAAGCATGATGAGACTTAATGCCCAGTTCTGCTGCTGTAATCTCGATGACAACGTGCATCCTGAGCTTTCTGTTGCTGTTGCTTGCTGCAGGAGTTGGTCGTTGGGTGTTACGGATTTATATGCCAAATAGGCCATATCCCAGAGGTCGTGTGGGTCGCCCCACCGATGCTTTCCGTTGTTGCCAACAGCTATATATAATACATGCTGCGCGACGAGCCCTACGACTACCTTTTCAAAATTGTGCTGATCGGTGGTACGACCTACCAGCAATTCAGATAGTGGAGTGGGAAAGAGTAACCTGCTGAGCCGCTTCAAGTAGAACAAGTTCTCAGTCGACTCGAAACCAACCATCGGCGTCGAATTCTAAACCAAAACCATAATTGTCGATGGCAAGGCCATCAAGAACCAGATTTGGGACACAGCTGGTAGCACCATCAAGCTATGTAGGGCAGGAAAGGTTTCGGGCCATCACTAATGCCTACTATCGGGGAGCCATAGGAGCCCTAATCGTTTACGACGTTACGAAGAACTCGACGTTTGAGCATGCTGATAAGTGGCTGAAGGAGCTGCGGGATAATGCCGATGCCAACATCGTGATCATGCTTGCCGGCAACAAGAGTGACCTCACGGAGCTCAGAGAGGTCAAGACTTCGGCAGGTGAGGAATATGCTCAGAAGAATGGACTGATCTTTATCGAGACCTCTGCTGCAGATGCAACCAATGTCAACGAGGCCTTTGAGACGACGATCAAGAGTACAGTGTTGGGTTATTCAGAGATCTACTCTTTAGTGAAGACTGTGGATGATAAGCCTACACCGATATCGCCGATGTCGGGGGGAGAGGACAAGGCTGCAGTGCAGAAACGCCCTTCAGCGAAGGTTGACGCCAAATCATAAAAAGTAGTGACATTGAAACCGGAAGTTAAGGAGTAGAAGAAGAAGGAAAACACCTGCTGCTGATGTGTGAGCAACGTTTA
>ERZ724508.1332-NODE-1332-length-15052-cov-5.850370_pt1 | contig 15052 bp, 18 predicted proteins | sample MGYA00376041_ERZ724508 | MGnify/ENA primary metagenome ERZ724508 (study PRJEB28724, sample SAMN07190887) | wastewater metagenome | isolation source: effluent of sewage treatment plant in Hong Hong | place: USA: Christiansburg, Virginia | collected 2016-03-01 ...
AAGAAGAAGGGCAAGAAGAAGAAGAAGGGCAAGAAGGAGTACGACCCTCCAGTCTACCAGATCCCCACTTACGATGATCCAGAGGTGGTGACTCCACGGGTAGACCTCGTAATCCGCAACGGTGCGGTTAACATTCCCGACGACGTGATGACCATGCGAGTGAACATGATGATAACTGCTACGGTGGCAGCCGTTGCCAAGGAGATCTCAAAGTTTCATCAAGGCGCCATCAGCAACATCATCATCTGCAAGGACCACTTCGAACCCACGGAAGCGCTGAACTCAGCTGCAACCCTGTAGAAGTGTGGTATTATTGGTGGGGAAGTCAGGCTGTACTACGACTTCCAACCAATTACCTACCCGCTGCTGGGCTGATCCTTCATAGCCGTTGGGAATAATTCACAGAACGAACAGCACCACTACGACCGCAACTACGACAGCTGCGATTGCAATTTTACAGGCGTTGGCCTTACAGAACTGGCTTTGTTTGATGCGGGATGCCTAGGTTACTACGCCTGTGTACGTCATTTTTTATGTCCTGAGCGAACTTATCGGCTTTGTTGGCTCGCCGAACCAAGAGCTCGACTTTCTACTCGCGCTGCAGAATCTTCTCAATATTCTCAGTCATGTAGTCCTTCAGGTCGGTTAACCGCTTCGATAGAATTGCTTTCTTATCGGTCTCCTGATTGCTATTGTAGAAGTTCTGACGTAACTCGTTGGGATACCACGAGGTTCTTGTAGGTTGCTGCGAAGGAGCTGGAAAGAGTATGTGCTTGGGCTACGCTTATCTCTTCGTTGGTGAACTTCTCTTTAAATTTGCCCTTAAGTTCATCGAGGAAAGCGAAGGCGAGTTTGGCTGTGAAAGCAACATCGGCCATGCACACAAACGAGAGTACACCATCACGCAACACGTGGAAGTTGTACCTATATAAGCCTTGACGCTACTCTGTGCCGTATTCGTAGGTGATGCGAGTCTGCTTGCCCACCATCTTCTTGAGGAGGTTGATCACGACCGTCGGGTAGTTCCCCGTTGCTGAGTCGTAGGTGGTGAGCAGGACGATATCGTCGGAAGCACTCTGGTGCTTGCTGATGAGCGAGTATATTATGGACATTATTATTCGAAACAACAGATGGTGAGTAGGCACATCAACTGTTGCTAGGCTGCTGGTCGCTACGAGCCGCAGTGCCACCCATCTTTTTCATGAAAGCCTCGTCTTCGTAGATGTCCCGATCCTCTTCTCTTGGGTTCGCTGGCAGCATGCAGATCTTAAAGTTGAAGGCTTTCTTCTCCTACTTAGGTGGAACTGGGCGGCAGGCACTTCCTTTGAGTTCCTCAAGCTTTTTTAGAAGATAGTCTCTTGCATTCAACTTTTCCTATCCATTCCAGAAGAGATTCAGCTTCTTAAGTTATTATTGCTGGCCGAAAGTGTCTGCTATAGTCTCAACAGGAGGCTCGAACTTGTCCCCAGAAATGTGCAGCATCAGCCGCAACGCTCTATTTTGGTAGCTAAGCTGATTAATTTGTCCAAGCATCGTTCGATTGCCTTATTCTTGTTTCTCATAGAAACCTAAGAGTTGCTGTTTGAAATCCAACAGTTTCTGTTGCTAAATGCGCAGCTGCCAAAGTGCCTCTCTGCTGCGGGTCTACATAAGTAGTTGATTACTCGCTCGGCTGTCAGTTCCTCCTGCAGGAGCTATATCACGTTTTGGTCGAGCTTGCTCTTCTATACTTCTGACTCCAGCTTCTTGCACTGTTAAGCGATACGAACAATTGCTGTTTTGTATTCCTGCAGCTCTGCTTGAAGCTCGTCACGAGACTTAGACAGCTTCTTCACACTCTCTTTCAGTCGGAGCACAACTTCATCGTCAACCTTCAGAACTGCCCTTTCCTGGACTACCTTCGGCTGCCGATCAATTTTGTTGGTGCTCCTACCTCGAATCTTGGTTTAGGTTGTGGGATGCAATTCACTCCCCTCTCTCATCTTCGGCGTGAAGAAGTTGTCTTTGGTCTTGTACTTGATGATGCTCTCCGAAGGGATCTCGCGAACTTGATGGAAAGAAATTTTCTTCATCGAAAGCCCTTAGTCCTCTAACTCGTCGAACCCTAGCTCGTCTAAGCTGTAGGCCAATGGAGTACTCTTTCGCGAGTTTAAACGTAGTGCAGTTTCGTTAGCACGGTATTTCGATCGGTACGAGGAGGAAGCGAGATCTCGATTCAAGTGCTTATCCTCCTGGTGGGACTTGCTCTTCACCAGTGCCTGCTCGTTGCGTGTGAGTTCCTTGAGCTGGCCGACTGACCACTTTGCGACTGTTAGTTTAGCCACTTCCGCTTCACTGCCCCAGTGTGAGATGCCACCATCAAGGTCCTCGCTCTTAGCTGAAGACTGATCCTTTGAAGCTTTGCTTAGGATTTCCTAGTTGAGCTGAGGGAGTACCTTAAGATTCGCGGTGTGCTGCTTGACGTTGAGTTTGACTTTCAAAACCTCACTTGGCTGCATTCACGAGTTGGTATGTTATTTATATCGGTTGCAGGAAGGTGGGATGGAGCTCGGTTGCCACAGTACAGTTACAGCGGCGCAGGACTATAAATTCAGGGGTTACGGTTGCCCTAATAAAATAATCATCTGAGCCGTCGCAACAACACATGTCGGGTACCCTCAACGTGAATGTTCTCAACGCCATAGTGCAGCGCAACACCGAAATCATTGGCCGCATGGAGTTGTTCGTGGTCCTCAAGCTCGTCGCTGCTGGACGCACCAGTGAGTACAAGACAAGGATCGTAAAGGGTCGAAAGGGTGAGCTTGCCACTTGGAACGAGAGGTTTTCGTTCACCATTCCAAGAAATGCTCTGGCTGATGCCCGCCTCTTCCTCGAGGTCAAGGACGAGGACGTCACCACAGATGACATCGTCGGTGTCGGAAACATGAACCTGCAAAACTGTATGGTCTTCAACTCCGCGAGGAACGCTTATGAGGTGCGACTCCACTACAAAAATGAGGATGCCGGTATCCTTAACGTGGAGACCCAATGGGCATGAAAACATCGGTGATTCATCAATGGATAATTCCAGAATATAAAATTTATTTGGATATCAGCCCGATCCAAGAGGTTAACCGGGAGTCGATCAAAGATAAGGGTATGTCTAAAGAAGAGCATTCACCGTAGTTCTGATCACGAAGGACTATCAAATTTATGAGATGAAGTAGGTAACTGTTTTTTTATTGGTTTTGCGTGTGAAAACAACCGGTAGATTGCTAGTAAGACGAGAAGGAGACGGTGTCTATTGAACTCACCATCCAAATTGAGGGTCCGTACATTCGAGTTCGCTCTTTTTGCCATTACAAACATTCTACACTTCACGTGACATCTGCCTCGAACATAGAAGTAGTAACGCAGCATCACCCCTATCAGCGACATACAAACAAATCACGAAGCGTTGTTATTGCAGTCCTCCACATAGGTGTGGATGGAGCCGCAAAGACCGCACTTGAAGGTGTCCAACGGATTGATTTCCTTTCGTTTGGGGCATGTGGTCACCTTGTGTCCAATCACTCCACAGTTCATGCACACGTACTTCAAAATACCCCTCCCGGTTGACTAGGAGATGCGTATGGAGAGCTTAAAGTCTTCTTCTTGGTAGATCTTGGGGTGGAAAAGGTCGCAGCGACTACCCTTTTCGCAGAAGCCATACATATAATCCCAGCAGAGCCGACGAGTGATATGTTTGAGGTCGCAGTTGGCTCCCTTTACACAGAATCCCAAATCGAAGTTGTGGCAACTCTTATATACGTGTCGGCAGGGACAATGCGCACCCTACATTCCCTTCAAAATTACCTTTTCGCAGATGCCGCGCATAAAGAAACTGCATACCCTCGTCTCATGACTAAAGTTGCACTTCTCACCGTATTGACACTTTCCGTAGGCCTCGAAGTTGTTGCACGGTTTGATCTTGCTCTTGTTGTGAGGGTTGGGACAGTCTGAACTCACTCATACATGTACTTCGATTTTGGCAGCGACCGTGGATGAATTTCTTGCAGACGCCGTTGGTAGTTAACTCGAGACTGTTGGAAGGGTTGACCATCTGAGGGTGCTCGCCAACGCTTCGATACTATTCGAACAAGTTCTGCTCGATTTGTTGGTTCATATGATATATAATAGACTCAACCATTGCACGGGAACTTAAATTTCTCTCCCTTCACTGCGATGATATTGGTGATCACTCACAGTAAATTTTATGCGACCGGATAAACATACGGAATACTTCCCTGCTGACTTTCGAACCCAAAGGCACTTGCGTTCGACCAAGAGGGCGAGCCACACGAACATACTAGAGCAGTTCGAACGGAAGCCACCCGTTGTCGCTGTCTTGCCAAACCCAACACGATAAAAATCACCTTTGAGAGGAATGGGTGGAAGAATGCAGAGTCCTCCTCATTCCACCAATACGCACTCCCACTAGAGACTGCCAGCAAATCGAAAGACTCGTCCTCTGCGCGGCAATGAATCACATTCACGTGAATACAATGCCGAGTACACGGGAATCATTCGAATGAGTGAGAGTCTGTAAAGGAATCGGGTTGAAATGACCCTGCAGCGAACGTCTCGAAAGAATCTTCGAATGGATATTACTCACAGCGAGCACCCGAACTACAAGAGTCAAGTGCACTCTCAAAATATCAGTATAACGAAAAAGATGCAAATTGGTAGGAATAGTTCCGACAGGTCGATGAGAGATCTCAAACCTTCCCGATACTACTCTTCGGCAGTTGGAAAAGCCCCACTGAATACACCCATTTCAAATCCAAACGTCGCTACTACCTTCGCGACAGAGCAACAATAGGACAGCACATTTAGAAAGGTTCTGTTGTGGTACTCCCAGCAAATAGATTCCTTTGTGAGGTTAGCGCAGCACACAACACCGACGAAGGACACCAAAGTGGACGCCAGTTGGGCATATTATTTTTACTGCACTCTCCGGAATAAGTTTGAAAGACTCCTACATCGTTTGTGGGAATTGAATAGGAAGCCAAACGTGAGTAAGCCTCAGAACCTGACTGTATTGGAGAGCTTCCATGCGAGGGTACAACAGGACAACGCTAAGATTGCTGAGAACTACGGTAAGTTAGCAGTCAACCAGATTAAGCGTTCGGCACTGCGCCAGAACCAGCATTCCCGCCGTTAGCTGAACAACCAACTGAGTGACGAGATCGCCAGCATCAATAGCCAGTAAGCGCTGAGCCCAGAACAAAAGCACAGGTTAGACGTTCTACAGCAATGCTTGAGGGTGGTTGAACTACTGCGCACAGGCCACTTCCTGCAATACTTTGAGCGCGAATACTTTTCATGAAAAAGCAACAAGAAAAATGCACAATCTGATGTTTCAGAGCTCGAAGTTGAACTTGTCCTTCACCCACTGCTGGTAATCGCTTCGCACCTTATTGGCGACCCTCGCGTACGGGTATTTCTTTGTGAGCTATCTCTCGGGGCAGATGCCTTTGAGCACAACACAATCATCGTAGATGAGACCCTAAACGGTCCATTTCCCCACGACTACTTTCTCCAGATGCTCCGTTGGTTTGTTACGCAGTTGCTACCTCGCTTCTTTGATGGACTGGAAGTAACCGTCAATGAACTTTGAGCGGTGCTAGAGGATGTCCCTTAAGTTTGTGCGAGTGCTGTTCTGGTTAATGAGTTTAGTTGCTGCAGGCGGTGGAGTGAGCGATGGCAGCTCCGACAGCTTAACAAAGGTTAGCAGCATTTTGCCATTGTTCGCGGGGTCCTTCGCCTTGATCGGATGCAGCTCGTCGGCAGGATTGATCATCGACTGTGACCGATTTTCACTGTGCGACCGTCCTTTCAGCATGATCTTCCGAATCTTTTCGTAGAGCAGTCTGTTATTCTTTTCGATTTCGGTATTGCGCTACTCCTCCATTCTGGCTTTCTTAGTATTGACGAGGTAGAAGCTGCCGTGCCGAGGGTGCTTGGGTGTACGGGTGTACTCGGGAATGCGTTCCAACTCCGACCGAATGGTACGTTTGCCCTATGGTTCGTGCTGCAGCCAGCTGTTCCTGCGCATACAATAATATATTATCGGGCTATCACAGCTTGCTGAACTTGTTCTGATTATTGCTGGACTTGTCCGGATATTGATCTATCAGACAGCAGTTGATAGCGTGCCTATTCATTTACTCTTTCAGCTTCTTAAAGTTGTCGCGATGGGCACTATACGCTGCTCGTGCCTCAGCGATTTTATGCATTGTCGTAAGTGGGTTTTCCTTTATAATGCTATCCACGAAGCCAATTTTCAGACCTTCTTCTGCAGAAAATTTCTTGGCGTAGAGTACCATGTCTCGGACATCGCGAGGGTGATGCATCCTCCGCTGCACCACTGCGTTCATTCCTGGTGGGAGTGGCAAACCCATCTCTACTTCATTGCAGCAGAAGGTTCCTGTTTCGTAACAATGGATCTCATCGAAGCTAAAAGCAAGCATGCAGCCGCCAGCGTAAGCAGCTCCCCTCACCAGACACAGCGTTGGGCAGTTGAATCCCAACAGTCTGCCGAACAGTCGGATAACATTAGACACGAAGGCTCTGGTTTGCTCTGCTGAAAATGTTCTCAGAGATCCAAGGTCGAGTCCCCCTGAGAATAGTTTTCCAGTGGATAGGGCCACCAAGCTGACAGCATCTGAATAGCATGCTGGCATTACCTTAGCATTGCTCGACAATGTCGAGCTTCGCGTTGATTCCCTTTAAGAAATCAGCGTTGAAAGCATTGCCCTTTCTGTTCAGCACAAGGTAGAATACTGAGTCTTTTCGTTTGAGCAGTACTTCCTCCTTCAATTCCTCTGCAGTAAAGCCAAGGAAGTCCCTGATCTGCTCCAGCATGACGTCAACTAATTAATATCAAATTCAATGATGCCAAGATCTCCATAGATTACAATGGACATCAATGACCTTCCCTGCCAGTCTTTGCTAGGTTCTGTGGATGTACGGCATGAATGATAAATATCGTCGTAACATTCATCACTGTATACCTTTGATAAGTCCCGAACTGCATTGACCGAAAATTGGTGTTTAGATAAGGCATTGACAGTCATCAGAACACATTGTCAGTAGCTTCGAAGTCGATGAATGGGTACACATCGATATTTTCCTTTGATGTTGCTAGCTGAATCTTGTATATTTCCCCCATTTCGTCAGGGTGTGTCAGTCGGTTGCACTCGCTGATCACTCGCTCCTTCTTCTCAGGGTTCGCAGTTGAGCAGATAATCTATGCTCGGGCGTGAATTCCCATGGACTCTAGGAAGAGACCCTGAGGCATTACCGAAGTAGCCACCATTCCTGGCACCTTCTCTACATAGGATTTGAGTGCCAGGAAGTCAACATATGCACTGAGATCGCACATTCCTGGTAAGTTTAACCAACGTGGCGGCTCGATGTACTTATGATCGCGAATTGCTCGAATGCTATCAGAATGCGTAAAATCGTTGCCATAGTCCACAGTCAAGATCGCTCCATCGTTCTTTTCAATTAGCTGGGCGAGGCTTTACATGAACATCAGTCCTTCGTAGTTGATCTCGACGACGCTGCCTACTTCTGGCTGAGTAGCCGGAGCCAACTTCTGTTGCGTAGGGTACTTGGATATACCAAATGCAAGCTCTCCGCCTTCGTTGATGGTAACGATCTTCTCTCTCCAGCCACTTTGAGTGTATACTAAGGGTGTCGTCGGCAGCGCATCAAAGAACTCATTGGTAACACACACAAGCGGCAAAGGCTTCTTTCTTTCCTCCTCCTTTGTCTCCCGAATGGTTTAGTGATCGTGCATCATCATATCCTCTAGCGACTTGAACCATTGAAGCTGCAGCTCGTTATTCTCACCAACGAAGATTTCCTTGTTCTGGAGTTCATATGAGAATTTGAAGTACATCTGCTTCTTCTCGAACCACTCCAAAACACGCTTTTGTTGCTAACGACTCTGCATCTCACTGGTTTCTATCATGCTGATGCACTGTGGAATGGCCTGGAAGTTATCCAGCACTCTTAGCATATCCGACATGAGTAAGCCACGTCCTCCTCCTGCTTCTAACAGCCGGAACGGTGCATTCAAAGCCTTGCCGGTATACTTCTTGTTGAGCTTGGACTGCAGGAAGTGTACAATCCAAACTCCAAGGATCTCGCCAAATAGGGGAGATATTTATGGGCTCGTGGTGAAGTCACCCTTCTTCGAGAATGCATTGCGGCTGCTATAGTATCCAAGTGTGGGGTGAGTAAGTGCTAGTTGCCAGTACCTCGCCATTTTCATTTCTCCTCCAGCAAACTCAATTTCATTCTTGATCATGTCCTTCAGCTCGTTTGGTTGGCTCTCTAACGAAGTGACCTCAAGATCGGTGAGGTATTTGCTTGGCTTATCTTGAGAGTTCGTGCAAAAAGAGGCTCCTCTCGAAGGTCGAAAGAGCTGACCTGTAGCAAGTTTGCTTAAAATCCTTGTTAACATAATTGCTGAGCAGCATTATTACACAGCTGTAGCCAACCACCCTCGGTATGTTTACCCTCTGGAGATAATTGACTTACTCATTGGAATATGGACGATCATTCACATCAAGCAAAGAACTCCAGCAACATGAAGTACATGCTGCTCTGCGGGGCAGCATCCTTCGCTGCTAGTCTCGTTGCTAACATGTACCATCCGTTCGAAGTGCTCAAGACGCGCCTGCAGAGTAGAGTGCTCATTCTACTAAGGTCACGACGGCAAGAGTACCATGAACAACGTTCCACTGTATAGGAATAGCTTCCAAGCCACCAAACGTATCCTCGCAGAGGAGGGACTGCGGGGTCTCTACAAGGGCTTCGCATTCTCATTCCTAACAAGTTCGTTAGCCAATACCATATTCTTCGCAATGTAGAAAGTGCCGTGATGCAGCTACGAAAGGCTAAAGCACTATCACGAGAGCAGAACAACTCACAAGAAGTACCTGCCGCACGTTGCAATTGCCTCGCTGGAAGCAGCCGTGCTATGCGTTTTTCTCACAGAGCCTGTGTGGATCATCAAGACCAGAATGCTTTTGAATACTGACGAAAGGATCAGCGGCTTGAGTAACTTCAATAAGTCCATTCGGGAAATCCATCATCAATATGGGCTGAAGGGCTTCTATAGAGGGCTATTGCCGAACATTATGCTAAGCTTCAATGGTGTTGTGCAGATGCAGACCTACGAAGCAATGAAGGCTCTCTACTTGTACATGTAGCATAAACTAGGGCATATGACCTCCCGCAGAATGGGTTTCTCGAGGTGTCATTCCTCGCAGGAGGGTTCTCGAAGCTCGTTTCAGCAGTCGTCTCTTATCCCCTGACGACGGTTCGGACACGAATCCAACAAAACCAGTTCTTCCCAGGCGCATAGTCACCAAAGTACCGTAACATTATGGACATTTTCGTAAAGATCTCCCGTGAGGAAGGCATATCCGGCTTCTTCAAAGGCCTCGCTCCAAACCTCCTCAAGGGGGTACTTCAGCGCGGCACCTACTTCTACTCTTACGAGCTGATGAAACAGTGGTTGAATGTTGATGAGTATAAGCACTGATCCAATTTTGTTATGGAAAATCAATCGAGCATGTTCATAGGTTGCTGAGGCTGTCGACTAGCCTTATTGAAGCTACTAGAGAGGTTTTGCTGGTACTGCCGTTGTTGGATGGTGCGGTGATGCCGTAGTTTAAAGAAGTTCATGGTCGAGCCCTGTTCATCCTTGGATTACGAGTCGATGAATTTACTTTTATCAAAGGATTCGTACTACTCCAGCTTGTTTATAATAAATCTTTCGAAGACGTGCCTGGGATAGGGAGGAGTTTCACGGATTGGGACAGGTGGGCGAACCGGTGATAATGTTCTACTACCTGCCTTTCTCAACTAACTTTACAGCAGCCCGAAATTTAGGTCTTAAGTTGTACCGAGAAACTTCCTTTACATCAGATTTGTGTGCATAATGCCTGACGGAATGTACCGTCGGATATTTCTTTGCTTGATCTTTGATCGGAGCTCAGCCTTCTTTGCCCCTTCACTACCGTTTGTGTGAGCTTTCTTTTCTGAAAGAGACTGCAACCGATCGCCAATCTTTCCATCGACTTCTTCGAACCCAGATGCCAGTTAGCGAATACTGTCCTTGTAGATATTGTTGGACTGTCGAGATTTTTCGAGAAAGGACTTTCTGCTGGCGATCAGTGAGAGCATATTCTCGTATACACTTTTCGATAAGGTCGGGTTCACAACTGCCGAAAACGCTTCATTTGGTATGCAGACCAGAGTGCAGTCACTTGCTGCTGAAGCGGCAAACCTATATACCTGCTAAATGAGAATTTCCTCCAACCCAAATACCTCCCTTTAGTTGACAGTGCGATTCACTGATTGACGGGTTCTACGCTTCTGTCTCATCGGACTCGTCGTGGAAATCATCTCCACAGACACGGGCTCAGTGTACTGCAGATTTACCACTCCACTCACAACATAGTACAGGTACAGCGGGAACTTACCCTCCTCGAAAATAGATTCATTTCGGGTATAGTTATGAAGCCTGGATTCGATGGCTAGTTCTGCAAGGTCGAACGTGGGAATGCTGGTAAAGAAGTGTGACTGTTTCATCGCTGATAGTACCTCTTCATTTCTATCGCTATTCTTCGGTGGGTTGAATCGCTTTTTTTGGTTGTATTGTGCGCTTTTCTCCATCATTGCCAGCCTCTTAAAAGATACCATCGGAATATACAGCAGGTAGCACTCCTGCTCCGCTACGTACTCAACATCCAATGCTAACGTACCGATTTCCTGTCCCTCTCCGTACTCCTTGAGAATGGCCTCCTTGTTGTGACAGAGAACCTTGCCGATAAGCACGACATAGAAGTTATCCCGGTCAGTCAAGGATGTATTCACGGTAAGGCGCATAATTTCCAGATACTTGGCATACTCGAACAGCACTTTCGACCCACTTAATTCTGCAACTTTGCTGAAGTATTTGATGTGCCGCACTGCGTCTATAATGGCGGCTATCTGAGAGTTCTTGCGCTTGGGTGGCGGAGGTAGTGTATTTGTTCGCAGCACCTCGGTAATTGTTCGGATTGGGAATGGCGACGACCGACCGCTCATATTACAACGCGATAATAAATTTATTACAGCTTGGGCGCTGAGGGGGACTGTCACGGCGAAGCAGTCATTTCTTCTTGCTGTCTTCTTTCTTTTTTTGGTTGGGGTCAGCAGCTTCCTCACCCACCAGCACCCAAATATGCGATCCCTCTTGTAGGATGTTCTTAACCAGTTCGTTCATGTTCAAAGGTGTGTTATTATCCCCGCGAACTCCTTTGGGCTCTCCCGTCATCATCATGTAGTTCTGGTCGTACTTCAATAGCGCAACTTCGGCCAACCAACGGATGCTCTGCCCACCATCACCACAGCTGATCGTGAATACTGACTCCTTGACGTGGACCTACATGTACCTTGCTGTTTACCTCTATCTTCATCGGATAAATGAATAAACTTGGTGTGAGGCAGCCCAACTAACCCCACCTAACCAACGATCAGGGCAGCTTGGTGGTGAGAAGTAACAACTGTACTCACCACAAGCACTCACCCTCCAAGCACCTCACCAAAAGTAAGAGTCGATGAATACAGCTATGCACATGTTCCCAGCAGTATTCGGTTCAACCGGCCGATCTTTCCGGAGCAGAACGGTCAGTCGCTCGCTGTTCGCCAAGGAACTCATCAAGAAGTAGACCAGGCTGCTGATAACTGCACAGTGCTGGGGAATCTACAATTGCTAGGAGATGCAGCTCATCAAAGGCTTCAAGGTCAAGCAACGTCAGTAGATCTCAAATATCAGCAAGGTAGCGCTGTTCTATACTGCACTCCTGGTGATTGGGAGGTACTCGCTAGACGTGGGGGCCTTCAAAATGTATTGCACGGGTATACTCCCCGAATAGCACAGCAACCTCATCAATGGTACCCAAGCGAGCTGACGTAGATGAACTTACAACCCTCGAAGACATACTGTACCATATGATGCTCACCAATTCATGTGAATCCTCGTTCATTCTTGCTGCCAACCTGGGACTATACATGCACGAACGGAGGAAAGGCAGGCAGCACTACGACGTGCTCGAACTATCGTATGAAAGGGTAGACTGGGTGGGGCACTGTAAAATGTACCTGCAGCTCACCAATGAAATACTCAGAGAACTCAAACTCGAGTCCACCACGCTGGTCAGCACCAAACACTTGTAGCTGAATACCTCCTCTGTTCGAGATATCGCCCTGCTAACCTTTGAATGCTTGAAATTTCCGTTGTTCAGAGAGGTGGTCGGTACGCTGTACCGCGAGATACCGCTCGCAACCCGAGATTAGCAGTACCGCTGGTCACAACGAATTGTTTAACTCAACAATCCGAACAGGCTAATGCGAGACTATAACTTCAAAGGAATCAAGACCTCATACACGCTGAAGTTTGGGGGTACTCCGTTGACCAACCTAGGTTCCATAGTTTGCCTATACCAACACGGAAAATAGTTGCTTTTGATTATCGTATTGGGTTCGAGCGGCAAGAACGCCAAGTACAGCGACACCGAAAAGATCTTGGATTGGTATCGAGAATCGCAGCAAACGTGAATTGGCTGGGTTTAGTTTTGCTCTTTCGTCTTATAATTACATGGGTAGTCGATTGTCCTTCGATCGCAAACCTTCAGAGTTGAGCAACCTCATCAACATCAATATTGAAGGGGCAAAGCTCATGCGAGAACAGCAGTCTCCGCCCGATGCTGTGCACCATCATATCTCCATATGGAGGGTGCTCTAAACTGGGTAGGGAGTGGTTTGCGAACCCGTAGCAATGGAATCAGAAGATGTGGCAGGTACGGCAGATGACATGCAGATATTCAGTTTATCTCGACGGAGGCCTACATCATTTTGGTAGTAACACGGCTGCCAGAATCTAAATGCAAAGAACCCTTACCAGTGTTCTTTTGGGCAGCTCTCCAGTCAATGGACAGCATTACACAAGAAAGTGCAAACAACCCATTGTACTCACTAACAAGTAGTTATCAATTAATGATGCAGGCGAGAAATTCTGTTGCGATCTTCACGTACTAAAGGGAAAATGGCTTCGGCCCGTCGTGTCGGTAAGGGCTATGGGGCTTGCTTTTGAGCTCGAGTCGACCTTAAGAAGAGGTGGCTAGCATCTTCAGGGTTTGCTGTTCAATGGAATACACGTTTAGAAGAACAAACTCAATAAAAGTGAGTTGTTCCTGCTTCAGAAGGATCCAATAGCTATTCCTTTCGGCGAGGCGCTGTTCAGCCAGCTCTCCAAAAGAGGCGTCTCCATATTGAATAGGCTATTTCCCAATCCTGACAAACCTGAAAGATAAAATGTTCTGAAATTCGACAAGATGGTTGATAAAAGAAAGCTATTCACTCCAAAACCAACGACATTTCAAAAGGTGAACAAAGAGGAGAGGAGACCAGTTGTGAACCTCATAGTACCGAAAGAAAAGACCAACAAAATTTTAGAGAAGCCATCAGAGCCGAAGGATTAACACCCCTTCCTCGTTGAAATCTCCAAGATTGGCGAGGATACCGACGCCTTTGTCCCGCAGCCAGTCCATAGTGCCTAAGACTTAAACATGGATGATTTCGAAAGAGAGCTAGAGGAGAGCCTTGCTTACAGGCGTAACCACCAAACCGAGGAAGACGAGGTATTGTAGTAACATGAATAATAACATGAACTCGAGGAACCTCCAAATTACTCCGACCAAAGTTTGGTGTAGGTAACCAAAGGATTGTTTATCTCAGGAGAAAAGGCTGCCTACTCTCTCGAAGAACTGCAAAAGAATAGCATTACGCTGGTAATCAACGTCGCAGCCGACTACTGCAATAATCGCTTTCCTGGCTAAGTGGAGTATCTTTCATACTTCTGTAAAGACTCCCAAAAGGAAAACATCGAAAGCCTATTCTACCCATGCATCGAGAAGATTCAAGAGCACATCGAGAATAAGGGAGGAGCATTGGTGCACTGTGTAAGGGGAGTATCGCGATCGGCTTCTATCATCCTTGCTTACCTCATACTCACCAGAAAGATGTCCTACCAGGACGCTGAAAAGCTTTTGCGAACCAAGCGACCACAAGCCAGTCCTAACAATGGTTTTATGCTGCAGCTGATTAACTTCGATCGTCGGGTCAACTCCAGATACGAAGGACAGCCTTTTCGTCCCAAAGTCTTTGGAATAGGAAGCTACCAATAGGAATCACCGAAACAGCTTGTTGCGAAGCACATCTCAGACAAGATGTTCAAAAGCGCAACCAATGGCCTAGATCCACGCGGTGTGTTTGTCATCCAGCATCAGTTGATGATGTATGTTTGGAGGGGCAGCAAATGTCAATTCATGTCTCTGTACATGGAAACTGCAATGAAGCATGTCCAATACCTCATCAAGTACGAGTCAGCAGTCAACAATATCGTTACCATTAACGAAGGAAACGAGCCAGCTGCTTTCTGGACAGTACTGGAGCTTCCTGGCAAGCCTGTTGGTAGTTTCAGTAATTCCTCGATGTTGTATCTCTCAATGGACGCCAAACACGTCCCCCGTGGAATCTGCAATCCTCAGATCCTTGTGTTCCGTTTGGGGAGCACAATTCCACTTCCACATCGGAAGCTATCAGAAGACAATTTCTACCTACAGTGCAAGGAAGATCGTACGGGTGTTCGTTTTATCATGTGGCCAGGACGTAAATGGAAGGTTGATGAGTCCGCCCAAGCAACCTTCTTGAGAGATATTCGAGACCTTTACTACAGTGAATGGGACGATAATGAAATTATGCTGCATACAAGGTAGTACGAGTTCAGCGAGAGCAGCATCATCGTCGAAAAGGATAAATGATATTGGTCGCCTTGTAATTTCATGGAGAGTAAAGCAGTAGTGGAAGTAATTGCCTCAACTGTTCGCGATTGCTTGGAAATTGAGAAGGGGGGTGCTCAGAGAATTGAGTTAGTGTCGGCCTTATAGGTCGGTGGGCTGACACCCTC
>ERZ724508.1334-NODE-1334-length-15017-cov-5.835717_pt1 | contig 15017 bp, 22 predicted proteins | sample MGYA00376041_ERZ724508 | MGnify/ENA primary metagenome ERZ724508 (study PRJEB28724, sample SAMN07190887) | wastewater metagenome | isolation source: effluent of sewage treatment plant in Hong Hong | place: USA: Christiansburg, Virginia | collected 2016-03-01 ...
GTGAGCGGTAACTTTACACTTGATAGCTTGGATCTCGTCAAAGACTACTTTAAAAAGCATCCGTAGCATGTCCAATCTCTACGCACACTTCTAAAGCACGCTTGGACACCGATAGAGTTCCTCGAAGAGAAATACAAGTACAAGTGGGTCAAGCGGTTCATCGACGTGTACTCTGAGTACTGCGACGACATCTTCAAAGAGAGGAACACCCCCGAAACCAAAGGGAGACGACTTGGTTTGTTTCTCAAGGGTTTTCTAGAATTCTACTATGTGACGGTCGTAAGCTAGTCAGAAACTCTGTCTACAGTGCTAATGCGCAGCATCACAGCTAGAAGCGATGTGCTCGACCACAAGGATCTGTCATTCTGTATCGATGTTGATACCGTCGGCGGGCTCAGTGAGCAACTGTAGAACATGGATATCAACAACATCTTCCTCAAAGTCCCAGAGGTCTTTGCGTTGCTCAGGAAAATGAAGCTCAAGGAGAAGTGTCAAAGTCTGTAGAATAAGCAAAGAGTCAGCAGGTTGACCTCTCGACTGCAGAATATCGATATGTTCAGGCTGATGTACGAACAGTACGAGCCGTACGTGGACATCGCTACTGAAAAGTATGGTCTGACAAAAGTGAGGATGCTAGCCAGACAGTTCGCCCAGATTATAGACAACAGCACTGCAATCGAGAAGGAACAGAGATAGGTGGTGAGCCCGCTCAAGCAGGGCTCGACCAAAGAACTCTGACTGGTGTTTCATCCCTGTTTTATGCTGAATTATCGAGTATTCATCTGTATGGTGATTACAAACAATACGATCGCCAACCATCACTTCTTCTTCGTGTTGTTCATCTGGGCCTGCATTGCGCTCATCTGAGCCTGCATTTGTTGGAACTGCAGCATAGCCATGGGGTCGGTTCCAGGAGGAAGCATACCCTGAGGCATCATTCCAGGTGGAGGCATCATGCCTGGTGGGGCTCCGATTCCAGGAGGTGCCATCCCAGGAGGCATCATTCCAGGAGGCATCATTCCGGGCGGCAGACCGCCCATTTCTGGATGCATTATGCTTTCTTCCATGTACTTGCTCATCTACGGCGAAACGATTCCGAGATCCTGTACAAGTCGAACAACCGACAGCTCCATTTCCTGGAACAGCTTTCCGAGTTCGGGGTTAGTCATTAATGCTGAATTAGCCTTTCATGTACCTTCCTGGCTGAGACACTTCATGAACTCTTCTTCTTCGTAGCCGTACTCCTGGAACACGTAGTCGTTTAGGATCAGTGTGAGAATGTTAGGAGTCATCTGCACTGTTTCAAACGTCCTGGGCAGGTCAGCAAAGAACTCCTTGATTTCCTTTCCACGTTCCTTCAAGCACTTAATCTGGAACACGATGATCTTCTTGGCCTCGTCTAAATCTACGTCAGTCTTGGCCTTGATAGATTCCTTCAGCTTAAGGCGTGCCATAGATTGCAGCTGCATTAGGTGGTTGAGCAGACCACGCTCGCTCATGACCTCCTCGCTTTCATCGAATTTCTTGCGGGCGATGCCTAACTTATCGGCTAGGCTGATTTGCCCCTGTGCGATAAGCCCCTCTGAGTTGATGAGATATTCATTGATGATATGGGTGTACTGAGAAGGGTCCTTAATATTCTCTCTCTGCTTCTTGCGACTTTCCTTTGTGAGTTGTAAATGTTGTTCAGTCACCAGCTCAACGGACGCCTCCACGATCTCGGAATAGGTGCCCAATCCAATCAGTTTATCGGTGGAGGGAAGATACTGCAGCTTGATGTTTTTGGTAAGCTCAGCGATCTTCTCAGCATCAAAGGAAAATTTCAATCCGGGAATCGGAGCAGATTCTCCTTCCTCTGTCTCCTCACCGACCAGCAGCTTCTCGATAGCTGCGGTTGCTTCAGTGAGAATCTTCAACAGGTCCCGGTTCCTAGCCAAGAAAGGTTCAGCAAGCTCACCGGCTTGCTTCTTCAACTCTTCAAGAGGTTCCACCAGTTGCAGTTCACCCTCCTGCAGCCTGAACCTTGTTAGGATGGTCTTGAGGGCCTGGTGAGGCAGCTTCTTGGCCTTGACGTCCTTTAACACATCAGGAACGTCCAGCGACTTAAGCTTCTTCACTACATCAGTTATTCGAGTACTGTTGAGGATGAAGTTCTTTTGTTGGCTCTCCCGAAGCATGTGACACTTCTTGGACAGTGTCTCCAGCCCCACGGAAACATCATTGCTGGTCTTCTTGAAGGCTTCCCAGTCAACAAATGACTCGGAACCTGCAAGGGTCAGTGCCTTGTCAAGATCCTTCTCGAGGTCCTGCTGCTTGAGCTCGTTGGTCTGCGCCATAATTAATTATATCAACACGCAAGGGCACACCACCAACGAAATGGTTGACGATATGGGTAGACGGGAGTCGTAGCGGTGGGTCAGAGAAGCAGAATTATTCTACCATACAGCAATGGCACGCACAAGGTTGTCATCCTTCCCGCTTCGACATCCCGTCAACAAAGTTGTTAATTAGTTTATAGCCAAATCCATATTCTCTTCAAGGTCACACTCCAAGCTTTGCGTAATGAGCCTTGAAGTCCAGCTTTTGGCCAACGGGTAGGGCGATACCAGGGTTTCGCTCGTTGAATTCGGTCAACCACTCCTCGAAATCTCTCTTGCCTTCTTTTGTGGTCAAATCGAAAGGGAATCGCTTAGGATCTCGAACGATTTCCAATGACTACTCGCTGAAGTAAGCTTTATTTTTCTAAGTTTCTCGGAAGTCTTACCTCGTTGTAGAAGTACTGGTCCCAAGCCTCTTGGGTGAGAGCACCGTTCATCATGAACCACTCGAGAGGGATGAACTTCGGGACGACTGTACCACGACCCTTGGGAGTCATGTCACTCCAGTAGTTGATGTACATGAAGCGCTCCCACTCGGCTTTTAAGGTGGAAGCAGTCGAGAGAGTCTACCCTTCAGCTTCAGCCCGGACATGCTGGGGCACGAAGAACCCACGAAGTGCTCGTTCCACCTTATAGTAGCGCTCGCGGCGCTTGCCCTTGAGGACCACCTGATAGGGATGTAGCCTAACCTAACCATTGTTTGTACGCTTCTCTGGCCATATGCTGGAACAGTACATCACGCCTCAATTCAGTTTCCTCGTGAACGAACTTATCTTCGAAGGTGAGTCCTTGCTGGAGGAAGATGTCTCGTTGCCAGCGGAACTGGAACTCTATGAAGCGGTTGAAGATAGGCTTGAGGATCCTACCGAGGATGGTCTATGCCCACATATAGCCAAACACTGTGTTAGATGCGACTGTTACGTGTGGACTGCTCCGCCGAGTTAACCTGATGCCACTTCTTCGGAGAGGCGATCACACGAGCTCTGCCTAGCATGCGGGTGTTGAACAGCCTCTCATAGGCGATCTTTTCGAGTCGCACCATGTTTGTTTGTGGTGATAAAATATGATATTATCCTCGCCGTAATCCATCCATGACGATCGTGAGGGGGCTTGCCTTTGGTGTACCGATGTACGCTATTTTATGAGGTTCGGTCAGAAAATTCTGCAGAAGGTGCTGATAACCACTGCTAATGGAATATTCCACCCCGCTGACATTATATTGAATCAAATGACAGTGAGTATGCCGGCTGGTGACGACTGCTGGTGCCCACCAGTCCTCTAACCGGCCGTTTTTAATTTAAAAAGCTATAATCGAATTTGCCGATTCAGGAAGAACATGTCGCTAATAGAAGAGCTTTCCAGCCTTTACCTCAACGGCAAGAACCTTCTTGGCGATATGTTGCTAAGCCTTCCGGAAGACTGCGCGGGCGCCATTAACTAGGACTACTCGACTGCTAGTGATGAGCCTTCCACCTCCAAAGAGGTATTTCTTGCCCTAACTTAGAATCTCCGTGAGAAATTCGACGAATTATACAATCGGGTGCGGCTGGAAACGCTTTAGGGGAGGAATTTGGTGAGCTACTGCATGCCGCCGGCTCAAGAAATGGTCTACCTACACACTACTGTGGAGTGCATGTTGAGAAGACAGACGACCTACTCACAGGAAGAGATGGAATCACCCGAGAGGAGGGACGCTCTGGTGATGTGGCTGGTTGGTTTATACCACCAATCGCAGTTTAAACTTGAGACGCTGCATCAATGTATTTCCATCATCGACGGCTTTCTAACCAGGAAAAACATTCAGCCGGAGCGCGATCGACTGTTGGGCATCACTGCCATGTGGCTGGCCGCTAAATTTGAGGAGACCAAGCTCATGAAACTTCAGAATTGGTTACTTAGCCTTCCCGAGAGATTCGAACCAAGCAACGTTGTTGCCATGGAAGCCGAAGTGCTTCAATGCTTCAGTTACGATTTCGACCGACCAACGACCTACGGTTTCTTGGAGATTCTCGCGACCTACTTTTAGCTCACTGAAAGCACCTACAGCCTATGCTGTTACCTTCTCGAGCTTGCATTGCTGGACAGCCGTTGTGGCGTATACAATCGGTCACTATTAGCTGCTGCCAGTTTGTTCGTAAGTTTGAAGGTGCTTGACCCCAGCCAATGGAATTCGATGGTGTTACCGATCGTGGGTGTTGATGAGTAGGAGATGATGCTATGCTCCAATGAACTTCTGATGTTGCATCAGGAAGCCCAGAAACGTCCCACGATGGCAAGCTATGGCAAGTACAGCAGCAGAGAGCACTTCCGCATCGCTAAGATTCGGTTCTGGCCCCCATTGGAGTGATTGAGTGATAGCTGTTTGGTACTGCTCGATATTTGTATTTCTTAAACGATGTAAAAGAAACCGGTCGTCAGGAAGAGTCAATCAGTGCAGAAACCACTGGTCAAGAAGGCACCTGAACGTACTTCTAAAGTTAATCGCAGCTGTCGTTGAGCCAGTGAAGTAGAACAAGGGCTTCACGGCATTCCCCTCAGCGAAATTCACCTCTATCAAAACTATCGACCCATTTGCCGAGAAGAAAGGAAATTCATTTGCACACGTGTACTCGGCAGGGTCCATTCCGTGTAAGATCAACCATGGCTCGGTCAGCATGAAGCTGCAGTGGAACAAGGATGTGGTCATAGCAAGTAGCCCCGTTCGAATATAGTTAGACCTACCGTACGATCCGTTGATCGTCACTTGCTTCGAGGGGCTCATGGAGGAAGCTCATCCGTACAGCTTCATAGCCTACAACGTGATCAAGGACATGATTCTCGATGAGGTACGCAAACTACCAGCTGTAGAGTTCATCCGAAAAGTTGATTCCTATTCTGCAGAAGCTCGTTTGGCCCTTGCGAGCAGCACTTGGCTCCAAGAAGGAGGACATCGCTGAACGTGCACTCGATAGTCTCAAGTATCATTTGATGCAAGTTAGGTTGCTGTCTGATAAGGTCGGATCGCATCTCAACAGTAGCGTCAAGAGTCTGGTGACTCCGATGGTGAAGCACATGAACAATAAGTACGAGCCCTCCTCACTGTAGGAAACTGAAGGATAAGGTGTACGTAGCTTTGCAGGCCCTAGAGGACAACGGAGGTGGCCCAGAAGTCTATAAGATTATTAAGGCAGCTATCCCCACCTACTCAAACACCTGACCGCAGCAGCAACCTTTGTAGCTCTTTAAGAAGCTTAATTTTTTGAAATTTGTTATGCCGCAAAAACACACTTTCGATCTTGTGGTGGCTTGCACTGTCAAGGGACGTGGAATTGGCCAGGCTGGGCAGATTCCCTGGAAGCTCAAGAAGGACCTAGCCTTTTTCAAACAAATTACTCAAATCGGCAAACACAAGAATACCTGCATCATGGGCAGAAGCACCTACGAGTCCATTGGAAGGTTGCTTCCAGGTCGCTACAACATTGTGCTGAGCAAAGGCAGGAAAATTCAGCAGGAGGGTTTATACCAAGCGCGCAGCCTCAGATAAGCACTTTAGCTGAGTGCTGAACTTAGTCCTCAAAGTCGGACCTTTATCATCGGTGGGCAGAAGCTGTTTGAGGAGGCGATTCCCGACTGTCGCTACATCTTCGAGACTCGAGTCAATAAGGAAGTGGAATGCGATAGATTTATGCCCTAACATAAATTTCCTGCCGGGTTCATCTCAAAGACCTTCCACGAGAACAATATCAACTTTGACTTTTGCCAGTACCGTAACCCAAAAGTCGAGGAACCTTTTCAATTGGAGATCCCGTATGCACGTCACGAATAGTATCAATATATTGACTGTCTCAAGAAGATATTAGAGAATGGGTAGGATAAGAAGGATCGGACGCAGACAGGAACTCGAGGTCTATTTGGAGAGATGATGCGATACGATCTCAGCTAGAGCTTTCCGCTATTAACAACGAAGAAGGTGTTTTGGAGAGGAGTTGTGGAAGAACTGCTGTGGTTTATACGAGGTTCTACGAATGGTAACGAGTTAAAGGAGAAAAAAGTGCTAATCTGGGAGGGAAACGGGTCAAGGCAGTATCTAGACTCCATTGGTCTGAAGCAGCGAGAGGAAGGCGATTTAGGACCAATCTATGGATTCCAATGGAGGCACTGGAATGCACCCTATACAAACATGCACAGTGACTATAGCAATCAAGGAATTGACCAACTAGCATGGCTAATCAAAGAAATCAAGACGAACCCATCAAGCCGTCGGCTTATCCTTTCAGCTTGGAATTTCGGGCAGTTAAAGGAAATGGCTTTGCCACCTTGCCATGTCCTCAGCCACTTCAACGTAACTTCAGACGGTAGGCTTAACTGTCTGATGTACCAACGCAGCTGCGATATGGGGCTGGGAGTGCCCTTTAACATTGCATCATATGCTTTGCTAACTTGCATGATAGCGCATGTTACTGGTCTAAAACGCGGAGAATTCGTCCATGTACTAGGCGATTCTCATATTTACCACGACCACATGGACAAGCTGAAGCCTCAACTATCCACTGAACCCTACCCATTTCCGTACCTGAAGTTGGACCCTGCAGCTACAAGCATAGACAACTTTACCGTCGGCCACATAACCCTCGAAAACTACCTCAGTCACGCACCAATAAAGATGAAAATGGCAGTATGACCGACAAGTGATCGTTTGTTTGTGGTGTACTGCTTGATCAATTTCTGTGGCTGCCACACTGACTTTATTATCAATTGCAGCCATGGAGAATACTCCGCAAACGCCTGGTACCACCGACGATGACAAGAAGAACTTCGTAATGAAGGAGCTGCTGTTTTGGTTCTACCATACCTACGTGGTGGTGGTGGCAGCACTTCTCATTACCTTCGCAGTGCGAGCACAGCAGGAGGTGCTGGCGATACCTGCGACTGACAGCTATGCACGCGCCATGGAAACTATCAACTTCTGGGGCAAGGGTAGCAATGAGAGTTAGTGCAGGCTACATCATCGACATCAAGGCGGTTTCCACGATGAACTGTCCGCAGGGCTACGAGCCACTAATCGACTACCATTGGGATGGTACGGAGGAGGGTTGCAACTGTCCAACCATGCTGAACAACTACTACTACGAGTTCATCCTACCGGTACAGCAACGACTAACGAAGGGAATTTGCACTGCCGATTTGATTCAGAACAACTGCTAGCGAATCCCGTCCATTGCGGCTGAGCAGATGAACTTCTGGAAGGGTGGCAAGCTACTCTGTGCTAAACGCATAGCATCGCTGACGTTTTACAACTCGACCTACCCGACAGGCACGCAAAGTTGCTCATCAGGACAGCCATACCAAGTGCAGACCTACCTCAACGTGAGCTGCCCGGTGTCAGTGGCGAGCAACCAAAGCACCGGCACAATCGGCGAGACTGTGCTGCTACTGAACAGTACCTCCAATGATTCAATCTTTTATCAGAAGCAGACGGGCTACCCTATTGCTGACTTCAAACTCAGCGAGTACGAGTTCTGCCCGACGTACAGCCAGAAGAACATATCACCGAACAAGACGGGCAACTACGTGCTAGAACCCAGCAACGTAACGACATGCAACGGTAGTGATCCGCGGATGGTGGCGTTTGACGGAATCGACTAGTAAAGCCTAATCAACAACAATGTTAGTAATTCGGTAGATAATGTAGATGTCGTGGCAGATATCGCTCAGTTACCATCCTACCCACGGCCCTCCAACGTGTATATGTACAAGCTCGGGTTTGTGAGGTATCCCACCTGGACGTATGCATGCCGTACCAACCCCTTACTGAACCTGACGGTGGCAACTTCGCATATGAAATTGGAAGAGGAGACCTGGCTGGGTACCGTTGTCTTCGGCTCCACTATTGGCTTGGCAGTGAGTTTCGGATTTCTACTGAGAATCTTCTACATCTCTCGAAGGATTAAAGAGCTGAAGGGGAAGAGTGCCTACGGAAGAGTATACGAAGACTAGCGTGAGCTGGCAAGGAAGGTACCCAACCTTAACTACATCCACAACCCTAAACTCTAAGTGTTCTGGGTGGTCGTTGACATGCTGCTGGCCACCGGACTGCTTGTGGTCTACCTCATAGCTGTTGGCAGGTTCTCGGCTATAAGCCTCTGGTTCAAATCAGTGTTCCAGAATAACTGCACTGACAGCTTCATCAATCTCATCCTGCAGAACTACTAAACCATCCTCGATAAGTGTTACTACGATCTGGTCGTGTGTGTTGTGCTGGTGCTGCTTGTGCTCTTCTTCGATATTCTTTTCCTCATCTTCAGGTGTGTTGGTGGGGATCTCAAACCCCAACAGAAACGAACCGTAGAAAACGATGATGTTTCCTCCGATGACGCTAATCGATTGAATGCCCCCAACAATGACTCCATGATCATTAAGGACAAGGATCTGAAACTGGACCTCGACGTGCAGATGGACGACGGCATCGAACGCGAGACCAAGGATAACTTCTTCAACCTGTACGCTGGCGAAGCAGAATTAGGCGTGAAAAAGAAGAAAAAGAAGAAGCCATTCAAGAAACGTAACCTCTTTAAAGATGAATCCAAACAACCGGAGTGATCTTCGTCTTTCGTAATAAACGGATGTATGAGGTTAAATGGTCAATAGTGGTTGAACGAATAATCGAAGATTAAGGAAGAAATGTAAGAAAAGTTTGAAGAGACGGCAACAGCACTAGAATTGGGTGCAACTCATCATGGTAAGTCGGCGTCGAAATGGCGGCCAGCCAGCACCAATCAGCATAGGGAGCCACTAGCTGACATCTCCACCAATACCGGTTGTGCTAACCGCCCTGACCAGGAACTACAGGTTATTGGTGTTAACCAGAAGCAGGATGCAACAGTTGCAAAGAAGTAGTCTGCTAAAGACAGAGCATCAGGCGCTAAGGTAGTTCCCGTGAACTGTAACAACGACACTCCGAAGCTGCTGTAAACTTAATTGATCCCACCTTCGATTTTTGACAGCGAGAGCAAGACATTCAAACTGTTGACTGCGCGTGTGAGGCCAGGCAAGGCTATCCAACTCTCTGTGAAGTCAGTGGGGAAGCTACTAGTGCTGACGACCTGCAGTGGGGAGTTCATATGTGCTGCTAAAGACATTGGTGGGGCATGCTCGACTCAGTTTACCCTTTCACTGTCTAACGACAACTTCCAATCAAAGGAATACCTCATGGGAAGCCTGCAAAGTAACTTCTTGGGCAGCCTGTTCCAACTTAGCAATCATGTCGATCCGGCTAGCACCACAACTATAAAGTTCACTGGAGGCTGCAGAATAGTTCCAGCTGAGGTTCGCCATTTAGAAGTTAACCTGACAGATCCTCTCGATATGGGAAAATCCTATAAGCTTCTGACCGAATAGCCACAGTACGACTATAGTAGGAAAACCTACACCCTTAATATGCATGGCTGTGCAAAAATGTCATCGGTAAACAACCTCAAACTCAAGGACACTTCCAGCAACAAGAATGCTTTTCTGCTGGGCAAGGAGGCCGAGAATAACTATAATGTGCTTCTATGGCATCCACTATCTCCACTCGTGGGATTCTCCATCGCACTGTCATGTCTCAGCTTCAAACTCATCACTATGTGAATACCAAAAAAACTTTGAAAATCAGGGCTGTTGCTGTTATTGCTGATGTTGCTGTTTCTTGCTCGGGCTCAACCTTGCCAGCTCCTCATCTTCCGCTCGCAGATCGTTCAGCTTCTTCTGAATATTTAGCCACTTTGCCTTGCTTTCGGCCATCTTTGAACTGCGTAGATCCTCTCCAGAACTATTGAGCAGCATTCGTGTATTGTTCCGATTCGTCGTGCGTCTGATCAGTTTGTTCGGACGCCGTTCCTCCTCAATCGAATCTTCCTCAACACGAATCAAGCCTGGATTCAGCTATTTTTTTAACTGCTGCACACTGGTGTTTCCCCTTAACAGTGATTCGTTCATGTCGGTTAGCTCCAGGTTCCTCCGATTGACCTTTTAGTTCTGCATTTTAAGCAGTGCCATTTCTTGCTTGAGCTTCTTGAGTTACCTATCGAAGAATTTGTCGTCGATCGTGCGTTATCTCCGCGTATGACTTGACCTCATATCATCATAACCGAAGTGGGCGGTTCTATCGTAGTTCATGGGGCTGTCGCCTCGGATTGATTCAACACGGCTGCCACGTTCGCTGATGTATATGTGGCTGGACTAGTTATCGTTGTGCATTCTGCTTCGCCTATTTCCGCTATCCCTTGCTGCTGATAGCTCGTTGCTGAGGGTAAGGTTTATAGCAATGAGGCTTGACAGTTCTTGCCGTAGAGTTTCGACTTCATGGGACGTCTGAGACTGTAGTCGAATACTGCTGCCATGACCCGAATCCACCGACTCCTTCAAGATCTCTTCATACTCTTGCCGAGTAGCCTGCAGCTGCTGCGTGAGCCCGTGATTCTGCTGACGTAGCTAAGAAATCGTCCGACCAAGTTGTTCCCGTTCCAGTAAATTGGATGATTTCTACTAGGTGAGCTTCGCGAGTTCTGCCGATACAGTTTGCAGTTTGTGCTCAAGCAATTCAATTCGTATTGTGGTGGAGTGCTTGATTTCGTCGTAGTTTCTACGACTTATCAGAAGCTCCTTCTCGTACTTCGAAAGCTGTCCATGAGTATCTTCCAGCTTGCTCAACTGCAGCTATTCAGATAGTTCGCTAACCTTGCCTCTCAGCTCCTCGATATCCTTTGAGAACACGTTCAGCTATTCGTCCTTATGTTCCGCTATGCGTTCTAACTCTTGGATGCGTAGTTCCTTCTCTCGCAGCATATCTGCTTGGGTCTATAGTGTCCGGCTGTTGGTGGATTGTTCCGCCAACCTCTTCTTCGTGGCTGCCCACTCCCTCTCCAGTTGATTATACTCGTGCTGCCAGCGTGCGTTCCCCTCCGAACGTTCATTCCCTATCCGCTAAATTTCATTCTTTAGGTAGCCAATCTCCTCTTGCTGGGACTGGTGGCTTGTTCGCAGCTGCTCCAGTTCGACCTCAACCTCAACTGGTAGAACTTCCAGCATTTCGTTGAGGTCACGAGAATTACGTCTTTCACGTTCCAGCTGCCTGCGTAAGTCATTGTTTTAAGCTTCCAGCCTGTCCAGCTCGAGATGCAGAGTGTTCCTCTAAAGGTTCTTACTATTGTTCTCATCCTAAAGAGTTTTAATGAGACGGCGCATCAGCTCCACCTCCTTTTCTCGAACTTCATCCATTGGAGTCTGAAATAATCGATAATAAACTTAACCGTCCCCTACTGATAAATCTTATAGCTCACAGCTGTGCAGCACCGAACTCAAGGAGAATAATAAAACCACTGGAATTAATCAATCGTCGTCCGAGTCCTCCTGCTTGGTGTGATCGCTGCGGCTAAGCTACTTTCTCGAGCGAGCTCGCACCACGTACTTCTTTATGATGCGCTACCGTGCATTGATGAACCAGTTGCTCACCTGCTGCACGGAGATGCTTGCCGAGCGGGCCATCTCCTCCTTCTTTGCGTGGCTGGGGTATGGCTCCTTAAAGTTTTCAAGAAGCCAGCGCTGCATGACGGTTGCAGCCTCTACTGGAAGTTTGCAGTTTTTGCCACGACGACGGAGGTTGCCTCTACGGGCTCTCTTCACCTTCTTTTATGGTGTATCATCAGTATCCGAACCAACGACGGCCGTATCATCCTGCCTGACCAGCTTTCTGTAAAGTGAATTCCAGCTCTTATTGAGGGTATGCTTGAGTTAGTCCACTTGCTTTTGGATAGCACTAACATAGCTGAGGATGGTACTCTTCGGAGGCACTGCAGATATACAGATCTTGCATCATGATTGGGAAGAATGTGTTGACGATATGCTCGGTTGCTGTAAGAAACTTTTGGAGATCAACTTCGAGGTACTCCACTGGGCAAGTATAGCGGTTCTTCTCTGAATTAGTGGTGGTGATTACTCTTTGTTAGAACATCCTCATATCGCGAGTGATACTCGTGAAAGATGTTCGCGCGCTGCCTGACGAGGAACTCCCTGATCCTCATGATTTTGTCTAGGTGTGATGGTCAGTCGTACCTTCAACATCATCGTTGCTGATCAATGCCATTCTGCTTTAGAGGTCGTTCATTTTCAAAATAAATTATTATTGGTCAAATTAAATGCAGGCGTGTTGATAAACCGGCTAATCGAGCTTGACTGGCAACTCGGAGTTCATCCCGATATAGGGCGGGCAGAACATCCAAACCAATTTGGAACCTATACATACGTTTCTCTTGAGAATCACTGCTTCCAATTGGTAAATCTTGGACGACTTGCCGACCAATGCTCGTAGTTGGCGTGAACTATTGAACTAACAGCGGGGTTGGGTTGATAGGAGCGTAGCTTACTGTCGATTTCGTTGGTTGTTGGTAGGGCCAGTGCTCGGATAACTCCCTTAGCAACTCCCCAACATGTATCTAGCTTGCACACAGTCACATCGCGACCTAGGAGATCAGCCTGAAGTTGCATAAGCTGTGGGTTGGCTGTTGTTCCACCGTCGGCCTTGAACGTTTTGATCTCGGGTAACTCCTTTGATTGAAGGTTGTCATGCACTCGATAGGCAATGGATTCAAGGACTGCCCTAAGCATATGCTGCTTTGTAGTGTAGAGGCTCATGCCGACGAAGCCTCCAGTAGTGCTGTTTTACCAGTAGGGTGACATGATTCTTCCGAAAGTTGGGTAAAACACCAAGCCACCGTTGTCAGCAACCTCATTGAGTTCATCAAAGCTGCCAAACAATCCCAGTGATCTGAGCCAGTTAATGGTTCCAGCACCACACTCTACGGAAGCCTCGATACCATACTGAACATCGTCTCCTTGCCGAAACATAATGGTCGTGATGAAGTCCTTAAAGATGGTTGGTTTGTTGCCAATTGACATCATCAAGAAGCAACCTGTTCCGTATGTGCACTTTGTTTCGCTGTTCTGGAGGTTGTGGGCATAAGCTGAGGACTGCTGGTCTCCAAGGATGCTACAAACTGGGATGTTCAGACCATTTAATGAACCCGTATTTATTATTCCGACGTTCTCGAATGAACCAACGACTTTTGGCATGCACTCCAACGGAAGTCCCGCCATAGCAAACAGCTCTTCATCCCAGTGCCCCTTCAAGTTGTACAGGAAAGTTCGACTCGCATTAGAAGCATCAGTCACGTACTTCCCTGTGATGTGGTACACCACCCACGTATCGATATTGCCGAACCGCACTTTGTTCTCGTTGAGTTTTTACTTGACAATTGGTACGTTTTCTACCAGCCAGAGTATCTTGAACAGCGAAAAATAACTACTAGGTACGAGCCCTACTCTTTCCTTCATGTCTCCATGCTTCTTCGCAAAGGCGTCAGCAATGTCTGCAGTTCGGGCGTCGCACCAAACAATGGCATTGTAGAGAGGTTCACCCGTCTCCGAATCCCATGCTACAATGGTTTCTCGTTGGTTAGTGACACCCACTCCCCGAATGCTTTCAGGCTTGATGCCCTTATCCTTCAACTTGTTGATGGTTTGATCGATCGATAACTGAACGTTTCGGATGATCTATGCTGGATCATGTTCAAGCCAACTTTCCTTGGGCACGATTTGACGATGCTCGACGATAGACTGATCCACGAGCTCCCCGTTAGGGTGAAAGACACTGAATTTTGTGCTTGTGGTTGATTGGTCGATCGAAGCGACAAACCATTGCTATGCCTACATGCAATCCACTCAATTCAATTAATCACACTCCGCCTTGGAAATTTAGTTTGCTCGGGTCAAAGGGCGTTCCCTTGAATGGACTACCTTCAGCATTCCAAGCAGTCTTCAACGCCTCCATTTGCTGTTATTATTCGGTAGTGGGCAATCCTTGCATCTTTCGCTGTTGCTCGTACATAATCTTGCGCAGTGCGCCTTGCGTCTCTTCATCGAAGTCCTTCAAAGGCTTGCTGTTATCAACCTTGCTGGTGTCAATCTCCTTATCACCCTTGATCACTGTTGACCAAATTCGCTACTCCGCTTTCTCCAAGTTCAGTACAATAAAGGTTTGCTTTCCAGAACTTTCTACTCTCCAGAAGCTATTTGGCACCGATATCTTTTCGTAGAGATCGCCATCGACAATGCTGCTGCCTTCCTTCTTGAGAGTTATCTTGAGATGCTGCAGCTTCATCTCTACGTTGAGGTCTTTTGAAGTCGTGCCGAAAGGCAGTTCAATACTTACCTCCACATCGTTGCTCTATTGGCTCCACTTGTACTTTTCCGTCGCGCCACCATTGTAGGTGTTGATCACGGGTTCCACTGCTTTGGGTTTTGGAGGCTCGACGACGGACTTTGGTTCAGATGACACTTAAGTTTTGGTTGTATTCTCTTCAGCTTTATTATCTTGCGGAGGTTCTTTCGATGCTGTGCTGGTAGGTGCTGGTGGAGCCGAATGCTCTTGCTTAAGCGGAGCCTTTTGCTACTTCTTTGCCTTGGCCTATTGGTATTTTTTAACTTTCTCCTCATAGGCAGCAGGATCCTTCTTTGGGAACTTTTTGTAGTGCTCATCCTGGAAGTGTTTGAACACCGAGATCAGCTGGGTTAGAGAGCAAGATTACAATCCTCATATTAACTCCCGGCGGGAAGCCCATGGCA
>ERZ724508.1336-NODE-1336-length-14984-cov-5.271820_pt1 | contig 14984 bp, 12 predicted proteins | sample MGYA00376041_ERZ724508 | MGnify/ENA primary metagenome ERZ724508 (study PRJEB28724, sample SAMN07190887) | wastewater metagenome | isolation source: effluent of sewage treatment plant in Hong Hong | place: USA: Christiansburg, Virginia | collected 2016-03-01 ...
AAATACCGCAGAATCGTCTATGAATGGTTTAGGTTATACTGTTGGTAGAAGATTAACTAAAGAAGAAAATGATTACGCTAAAACGCTTGTAAACATAGCGCAAAGTTTAATGTCTTCTAAAATGACTTTCAAGCCAGTAAATGAATCAAGAAAGCCGATTGTTATTGAAAAAGCGGATATTTTAAATGAAGATTTTACTGATAACGGTGTTCGTATAGCTGAAATAACCAAAAAGATGAATGAAGCTACTTCGGGTTTACCGTTGTCGCCAATTGATGCTATGATTGAAAAAATACAATCAGTAAAAAGACAAAATTGGGATGATAAATATACTTCTTCCGAATATTATGTTGTAGAAGAAATCACTAAGAGAAGTAAAAAAATAGTTTCAACCGCAGATGGTGGATTTGAAATTGTACCAATAAAAAAAGAAGCTGTAACGAATAAAACATCACGTTTCAATAGCGGTAAATCAGATGTTGTTATTTTAAACACTTCGGGTAGTACTGGTATTTCAATGCACTCTAAATGGGATTTTATTGATAGAAGACCACGAGTTATGTTAATTCACCAAGTTGAATTAGATGTAGCTACGGAAGTACAAAAAAGAGGACGTGTAAACAGAACTGGTCAAGTAAATAATCCCGCATACAGTTATGTGGTATCCGCTATTCCTAGCGAGGTTAGAAAATTAATGATGTTAAGAAGAAAACTTCGTTCATTAGATGCTAACACTACTGGAAACGTAAAGCAATCAGCAAAGGCATCACAAATTCTTGATAAAGAAGGAAATGAAATTGAGGATATGTCAAATAAGTATGGTTACGAATGTTTGATGGATTTCGTGAAAGAAGCGGGTAACAAAAGGTTTTATCGTCTTGTTGCGAATGAATGGTATGATGATGCTAAACCTCCCGAAGATAAATTTGAAACATATCTTCGTGAAGTAGAAAAATTACCTTGCGCCGACCAAGAGGACTTCTATAACAGAATGAACTCAAACTATATTAAGTTAAAAAACAGACTTATTGAAGCGGATGAATGGGATTTAGATACAACAATCGAAGACCTTAAAACATCAACTTTGAATAAAAAAATATTATATCAAGGAAATGATGATAATGAGTTTACGAAATCTGTTTACATCGAAGATAAATACATTACGCCAAAAGGTAAACCATACACAAAAGAGGAATTAGAAGACCGAATTATTGAGTTGGCAAAAACAAAAGATTTAACCAAATATCACAATGATTTATTGGATGAATTTGATGCGTATATGTCTGCTGAAATAGACAAAATGGTTATTTCATTAGGTGAAGCGGATATTTCAAACGCTACAACGGAAGAAGAGAAGATTGAGATAATTGAAGCGCACAAAGAAATGGTTAATAACGCTATTATTGAAGCTAGATATAAATTTGATTCTGTTAGAAGACGTTTAATTTATTTCAAACCAAATAAAATAGTTCAATACCCTTTAAATACTGATTTATTATATCTTGGGGCATTTGACCAAAACGGGAATAGAATACCAGTTAGTTATGATGGTGGTAAATTTGTTGGGTTTAAGTTTTTAAGCAAGAGCGATAACAAATTCTCTAAAATGAATATTGAGTTACATTTCGCTTCAACTAGCCGTTCAAAACCACATTTAAAGGTTACGTTAACCAAACAGTACGAAGGCATTTTAGATTGGATTATGAACCCATCGGGGCACGGTGGAAAAATATTAACGGACGAGCAATTAGCTAGAGTTAATAATTGGACATTAGCTTCAAGGGGTGAGCGAGATAGAATGAGAATATTTACTGGCGAATTATTCAAATCTTTTGAAATGGCAGATGATATTTTCAAAGTGGATGGTAACTACGAGAAGAAAAAGCGTTTAATTAAATACACTACTACTGCGGGTACTGTTGAAACTGGTATAAAACTTTGGCAAAAGCGTTTTATTCCATTAACGGAAGGCACAACACCATTATTTACATCTGTGAATAGTACTGCGTTTAAAAACAAAATAAACGACTTGAGTAGTGGTAGAACAGCTTTATTGCCATCAATGAATGAGTTTTTTACTAAAAACTACAATGGCACTATGTTTTTCTATGTTTGTACTGGAAAAACAACTCCAAAAGCAAAAAGAATTGATAAAGTTTATTTATCGAAAATAAGTGACCCAACAATTCTTGAGGAACTTTACAAAGAGATTGGAGTTAGTCCTTTCACTAAAGAGTTTAATATCGAAATGTACTCAAGCGGTTCTGCTGAAAAATTCAGAGCAATTGAATTTAAAGTATTTGAATTAAATCCAACTAGATTAGAAAAATTATTAATCTATCTTGATAGAAAATTCGGCTTCTTGGTTCAAGTAAATACAGAGGGTGCAGAGAGTGAATTTATAGTTCGTGATTTACCCGATATGTTTGATGCTAAAGCAAAAGAAGGTGAGGAAGAGGGAGTGTTTGATTATTATTTAACTACAACTTTTGACGATAAAAAACTTCCGCCAAACTACATTGATGGTAGTTTTAAAGAAACTCCCGAAAATGATTATGGGATGGTTTCATTAAGATACCCTTTAAATATTGTTGAAGCTAGTATTCACAAGGTATTCCCCGCTAATATAACAAAGTCACAAGCGGTTAAAAACATACTTAATGCTATTAAAGACGACGAGAGTAGATTAAAATTCATTGAAGATGTTAAGGCACTTGGTGAAGAATACGGGGTTATTTCTGAATTAGCGCAACAAGTTGTTGGTATTAATCCGAGATATGCTATCGGTAAGGTTGGATTAAAATATGCGGGTAAGGTTATTTCTGACTACATAAAAAATCCAGTTGAAGACGAAGCTAAAATTGAAGTTCAAGAAATTGAGGAAAAAACTCCACTTGATTTTGATTCGGCTCAAGATTTTATTATCAAATTAAAAAGTTTACTATAAATTTACAACAATGAAAGATACCGTAAAAATATTGCTTGAAGAATTGAAAGCCGAACAAACGGCGAATCAACAAGCTATACAAAATGCCATTCAACAAGAATTTGGCAACACAAAAATCACATACGACAATTTAGATAACAATTTAAAAAACCTAATTATGGCAAAACAAAGTTCGGGCAATACAAGTGTGCCTACTAATCCATTGGAAAACAGAGCGGAATCATCACAAGATGATGATATAATTATCGACAAGCTATTTAAAAAAGTAGTAGATGATTTAATCGTAAAAAACAACGTTTACCTTTATGGAAAAGCGGGTACTGGTAAAACAGTATTAGCTAAAAATGTTGCCAAGTATTTAAAAAAAGGTACTAATGGAAATTACTACTATATTTTAAATTGTAGTCAATGGACTTCTCCAATGCAAATCATTGGTGGATTCAGTATCAAAGGATATGAAGAAGGTCAATTAGAGTTAGCTTGGAGAAACGGTGGAGTACTTATTCTTGACGAGTTACCAAAGCTAGACCCAAACACGGCGGGTTTATTAAACGATGCGTTATCAATGTCTGCTGACAAAGGGGCGTTATTAACTAATGGTAAAGGTGAAAAAATACCTAAACACGATGATTTTATGGTTATCGGTGCGGGTAATACTGATATGAAAAGCGTTAGTGTGAATTTTTCGGGAAATAATCGTCAAGATTACTCTTTAGTTGATAGGTTTTCGGGTAGTATGTATGTTGTTGGTGTAAACGAAAGTCTTGAAAGAAAATTAACGTATAGTGCGGTTTACAATATCGCTGACGGTATTAGAAAAAAATTACCCGATGATAGTATTGAAGCAATCACATTACGTTCGATGTTGAATTTCAATAGAATTTACCAAATGGAAATGTTGCGTAAAATTGAAAGTCCATTAGCTTTTTATCCAGTAGGTACTAGCGAAGAAGATATTGAACAAGGTAATGTTGAGGGTGGTAAAACCCTAAAAGACAGTATTGATTCTTGGTTAGATTCATTAGGTAAAGACAGAGCAACAACAATGAAGGCTACAACAGAATTTAAGTCTGTTTTATCTGACAATATGTTGACGCTTGACCAAATATTAGATGAAGCAACCGAGCAAAGTGTATCTCTTTTTAAAGGTGAATTTGAAAGATTAACTGGATACAATGCTACTACTGGTAAAAAAGTTGCCAAAGGAGAATAAAAAATAATTTCTTTTAAAAACCACAAATGTCAAAAAACGTAAGCATACTTTCCTTCAAAGGTATTTATCAATACTGTGATTATTGGGACAAGGTAGTCAAAAGGGCTATCGAGGACGAAGATAATTCCGAATATGGTAGATTAATGAAGGAATGGAGAGGAAAAGCGAATAGTAGCCTTTTAAAAGAGCCTAAAAGTGAAGATGATGCCATAGATAAAGTGAAGACTTTTGGATACCCACTTCCGTTGGATTATGAAGATGCTATGGCTCGAAGAAGTTTTCAAAATATGGAATTGTATAATAACGTTTACAATCAATTAACTCCATTTTTAGGACGCTTACAAAAGATTTCAGAAGGTATATTGCCGAAGGATGCAATTAAGCCAAATGATAGACAATTGGGCGTTTTTAGTCTTGAAAGAGCGATGATGTCAATTGAAGCTACTCCATCTTTGTACAGTAAAAAAAGCGACAAATATTATCCAATTAATGACGGTACAATGGTTCTTGATAAAAAAGGAAACAATGTATTTGATAAAGAGGGAAATCAAAAATTTAAACTAAAAAACGGTGAAGAAGCTGTATTAGTTCAAAAAATTACTGATGGAGTAAAAGAATGGGGAAGTAGTAATAAAAAAAGTTTCTTGTATAAAGAAAAAGTGCCTAGACCAAACAAGGTAGTTCGATTATTTGTTTTGGTTGGAGCACATTGGGGATTTGAAACATTTTGGGCGGGAGTTACGGCTGTAATTTGCGCTAACTTTTTGCAAACAAAAGGGTATGCTGTTAGGATAACCGCAGTAATGGGTATTAAAAACCAAAGTGGTATGAATTTCGGCGGAAATGATAATACTAGCGGAACTAGGTACTCATTGATGGACGTAAAATCTTATGACGAACCGATTGATTCATTAAGTTTGCTTTATGTACTAGCAGATGCTTCTTTCTTTAGGGTGCGTCAATTTCAATATTATTACGCTTCTCAATATAAATATAGGGATGAAGCTAATAGTGGAATTGGAGGACTTCCTATGCCATACGAGTTTGAACAAGATTTATCAGACCAAATAAAAAAACGTGTTATAGCGGAAGAAAAAGATACTTTGTATTATTATTTCGGTGGAGAGGGAGTTTCTTCTATTGAATCAGCTAAAAAAACATTAGCAAGAATTATTTGTAAAGCTGAAACTATCAATAAGGAAACCCTTAAAAAACTTGGATATGAGTTTCCAGAAACGGATGAAAACGGAAAACAGTATGATGATTTCGATTGTAATGACTATTAAAATAAATAAATATGGATATTAGTGCAGAAATAAAGGAAAAAATACGAGATTTCGTTATTGAGAAGAATTTAAAACAAAGTTTAGATTCTTTGCCAAACAAAGGTAACTACTCTGTTGAATTTCAGTATGAACTTGCTGAAAATAAAAAAGCAGAAAAGTATATATTTGTTGTATCTCAAAAACTAACATACCATAACCATTCGGTATCCGATAAAAGATATGGATTGTATGCTTTTGACAGAAAAACTGGAAACCAAATTACTGATTTTGAAAAAAAAGGATGCTACGTTGGTTTTTTTAATGATTTAAAAATAGTAGAAGAAATAATTTAAAATGAAATTAACACTACAAGACTTAAAGAGAACGGATATGTATAAGTCCTTACCGACTAGCGAATTTAATAAGCTAGGAGAAGGTGAGTTTATCGTGTTCTTTTATTTTTTCGACGATGCTACAAGTAGTATTATTGATATAAAAGGTGTTAAAGTAGTGCCTACAATTCACTTGTCCTTGTATAAAAATATGCCGACCCACACGAGCGGTGAAGCATATTCTTTTGGTTATTTCCAAATACCATTTGATACTCAAAGTAGTTTGTTCTATCATTTTTTAAGATACTACTACGCAAAAGAAGAAGGTCAAAACAGAAGTTTATTATTATCATTCTTTAAAAAAAAAAAAAAAAAAGACTTAGAAAGTATTGAGTATAAAAAAGAAAAAACACTTTACAGTAATTCATTCAAAATATACTCTAGGGATAATTTTATAAATGCGGTTGATAGATTTTTAGTATCTACGGATGAAGTTAAGCAACCAGTATTATCGGTAGCTGATTCTATTGATAGTTATTATAAAAGAACTAAAAATAAATCACTATACGGGGATTGTATTGAAAAAGTGATTATGGCTATAAGAAATCCAAATGGAGGTCTTATTCCCGAAGAAATCAATAAATTGAGATACTTGTACGTTGGAGAGAACTCTTTATCTATGAATGACGATAAAGGTTTAGGAGAAGCCAAAGAAATGTTCCGTAATGGATTTAAAGTAGAGGAAATTTTTGCTAAAACAAATTGGTTTTTTAATAAGTTTGATTCAAAGTGGAGAAAGCCATTATCTGATATTGAATGTACCGTTCCAACATTGGAAAGAGATTCGATGTTTATGAAATCAGATAGTAAATTTTATACCAATAGGGATGAAGTTTATTACTGTTTAACTAAATCAAGCCTTGATGCCGTAGCGATTGAAGAGTTTGTTGATAAAGGGTGGGATATTTATTTATCCGATGTTTTAAAGCACCCTACGTTATACAAACACTATCCGAAACTGTATAGGATGCCGATATTTTATGCGGTAAACTCAAAACAATTCGGAACGGATAATAACGATTATAGTTTTTATTTTAGTCCCAAAGGATACTTAATGATTGTTGGTAATCCCGATATATTAGACCTAAGAACTATTTTGTTACACGAAGTGCAACACGCTATTCAGCAAATTGAAGGATTTGCTACTGGCGGTAATCTCTATGTGGCAAAAATGATTCAAGCAATCGGAGGAGAAGACGTAAAGGCATACTTTTTTATAATGAATAATATCGAGAGATTGTATTCAGAAGAAGCGAATGAAAGCGGTAGGCTTAATTATGTTAAATATCACGATTTATTTAGTTTTTCTTTAGTGACACTAATGCGTAATGTTATGATTCAAAAGAAAGATGATTATTATAGGATGCCAAAAATGGCGATGGGTAGTTTAATACACGCTTACTTGAACTCAAATGATATTGGAAAAAGAGCAATAATTGATTTTGTTGGTATTGAAATAGCAAATGGAATAAAAAAAATACATAGTCTTATTTCCGCTTCAACCCAAACATCTGCAAGATTAATTGGACAAGGTTTTTCAAAAGAAGATGTAAGAAAAATATTCTTCCAAACATACGAAGCATTAGCGGGTGAAATCGAATCAAGGGACGTTCAACATAATTCAAGGATGGAAGCGGAATTAGATGGTTACTTTATGCCATTAAGTTCTGAAAGTATTGAAGAAAAGAAAATAACGGCAATGTTTGATGCCATAGTTGGTGCAGAGAAAATTCCAAGTAAAATAATGGGCGCAGTTGAAACTACTACTGATGGTAAGTATGTTATTCATTTATTTGAAAACTTATCGGCACAGCCAATTATACACGAAATCGGGCACATTGTTAGTGATTTGATAGGGAAAGAATATATTGCAACTAAAATAAGCGCAACGTTTATGGAATCCATCATTGAAAATTTTGGTGGAATAGATGAAGTGTTTTGCGAATTATTTAGGGCTTACATTTCAAGACAAAATTTATCTAATAAATTCACGAATGATTTATCTAAAGGAATTAAAACTATTTCTGAATTAGAAAAAGATAGCGTTTCTTATAAAATATTTGATGATAAATTAGATGAAATATTCCTACCAGTAGAGGACGAAGCTAAAAACAATGAGTTTATGTCCCGTATTCAATATTTGGTTAAATTAAATGAGTTAATCGAAAACGGTGAATTAATTGTAGAGGAAGCGATTGTAGTTCCCGAAGAAGTTGTTTCGGTTGTAGAACCGATAGTGGAAGTTGTAGAGGAATCGAAAGTTGAAGAAAAACCTATTGAGGAAACTTCAATGGAAGAAAAAATTGAAGAAGTCCCAGTAGAGGAAACTCCAAAAGAAGACGTTTTTACTTATCACGCTTTTTACAAAGGGAAGCAAATTGAATTAGAAGGTAAAAGTTTATTAGATGCAAGAAATAAAGCTGTTGGATTGCTAAAAGCGAATCCTAAAAAGGCTTGGGAGGTAAACATTGTACTTGTTGGTAAAAACGGAAAAGAAATAACTCATTCAACATCATTTTAATTATATTTTAGTAAAAAAAATAAGGATATGGCGCAAGAATTTAATAACGACGAACCCGAAGAAATAATAATTACTGGCGACGGTAAAGAAAACACCTCTAGTGACGGTAAAGGCACTAAAGAAGGTTCGGGTAATGATTCGGATTCAGATGGTGGTGGAGCAAAAGTTGATAAAGATGCACCCGAAGAAGGTGATAAAAAAGAAGGTGGTGAAGGTGAAGAAGATGGTGAGGGTCAAAAAAATGATGGTGATGCAAAAGATGGTGGAGAAGGTGAAGATGGTGAACCAAAGCCGAAAGATGAAGATGATGAAGATGGTGAAGAAGAGGATGATGAAACAATCGAAGAGGTTGATTGTGCTATTTTAGATGGCTCTGAAAAAGGTGTTATTGGAAAAATAAAAAAAGAAGATATAAAATCTGAAAATAGAGAAATTGAGGTATCTTATGACCATACATCTAGTGAAGATGGTGAAGATTGGAGTGTCGCAAGACGACCATTGCGAAAAATTATTTTACTTAATGATTATGTAGCTTATAAAAAATCAACCGAAGCTACTGCTATTTATGTTGGAAAGGTTATAGGTTTTACTAATGTAGAAGATGTTGAGAAAAATCAACTTAGTTTATCTGTTTATAATCCCATTACTTATGAATATGATTCTGTATTTATAAATGTTTCATCTGTTTTAAATAAAATGCCAAACTGTGCTATTGTTAGTGGAAAATATAAAGGGCGTGTTGGTTGTTTTTACGAAGGAGATAAAGATGCGACAATAGGTTTGCAATATATAGAATTGTTTGAAAATAGTGGCGGTGAATGGAAAGGTAACGCCAAAGAGAGTGTTATTGCTTTATTTGATTATAATGAGTTTGTTACATTTGGAAATAAGGTAACTGTCAGTAGGGAATCAAGAGATTTTAAGGGTGTTATTGAGGATAGATTTATTTCTTGGGGAATACCAAGTAACTGTGATGGTGTTGGAGATAACTACATTTGGTTTGCTCATAATGATTTTAATAGCCGATTATGGGAAGCTGTAACAAGTATATCTGAAATAGATTTTTCAGCCGAAGGTCAAGGTATTTTTGAATCTTTAACAATTGAAATTATCGACGATATTATTTCTCAATTTAAAGAAAAGGGTACTTTTCCGAGTGATAGAGATAATTTTCTATACTGCCATCTTCCAAAAGCGATAAGAAAGTCTGTTGTTTTGCTTGAGAGAGCAAACGGAATGGATAATCAGCGTTTGGATATTGAGATTAAAACAACATTGGAAACTATAATCGAGTTTGATAGAGAGGTAGCAAAAACACTTTTAAGGCATATTCAGTCAAGCGGGTATAATTTTGACCCTATTTATGGGTTTGGTTCTGTTTTTTACGACTGTTTGAAGGAATTAGGCGTGTTTAATATGGTAAACACGGCATTAGTCCAAGATAATATGAATGTTGTGAGTATTTACAGAGATAAAAATAGATTGTTTTTTTATTCAACAATTGGTTATATCTTTATGAAAGAAATTATCTTTGGGGATAGGAAAAATATCACTAAATTTGCTTTATGGCAAAATGAACGAGCGGAAAGAATCGACGCTCTTTATTCGCTATTAAATTTTCTTGTCGGTACAAGTAGGGATAAGGAAAGTTATAAAGATGTCGTGAAGTACCCCGAAATAAATGAAGAAGTAGGAAGAATTTTTTTATTACAATTAAAAGCGTTTGAAGATGCAATATAATTTTAAAACACAAGAACTAACAAGCAAAGGAGTTGACTTCAATGCTATATACCCCGATAAGCAAGATACTGTCAAACAAATGACGGGTTTTGATTTTAACTTATCGAACATTGTTTCGTTTCTTAAAAAAGAAACAAATGATTATGAAAAACAAACGCCATTAGCTTTAGATATTGATAAACACATTTATTCAGTTTATTTGAAATGGCAACAAGCAGAAGGTAAATCTACGGAAGATAAAAAAACAGAAGAACAAAAGGCATCTGCCCCAGTTGAATCAACCGAAGAAAAACCAGTTGAACAACCAAGTAAGAAAACATTGGAAACTCGATTAAAAATAGTTAAGGCTATGATTAAGAAAGACCCAAGTAATACTGTATTAAAAACTCGTATCAAAATCATTGAAAAGAAGCTAAAAGAAGCATAATTATTAACCATTAAAAAATATACAATGTCAAAAATTACTGAAATAGAAAAAGAAATTCAAGAATACAAAGACTTGATTTCTGATAAAAGTGTTCCTCAAGATGAAAAAGATTTTGCTCAAGGTGAAATCGCTGAACTTGAAGCGGAATTAGCAAAATTAAAAGCTAAAGACGAACCAAAAAAAAAGGTTGAAGCAAAAAAGGAAGAACCTAAAAAGGCATCTGCTAAACCAAAGCGTAAAGCCGATGAAAAGGATGAAGTTGACTGTGAAGATTTAGCTAGTAGAGAAGAGAAAGCTAAAAAATCGGGTTACGATATTGATGAATTATTGAAAAAAGCGAAAGAAAGTAAAGCAAAGGCGAAAGCTAGAGCATTGGCTAAAAAAGACGAGCCGAAAAAAACTCCCGCTACTAAAAATAAAGAAGCTGTTGAAAAAACAGCTACAAGAGTTTTAGCAAATATTGAAAAACGTGCTGAAACTGGAAGCGTGTCTGCTATTGAAGTAGAGAAGTTAATTGCCGAGCACGAAGGAGTTATTAAGAAGTTGAGAAAACTTTTAGATAAATTGAAATCTGCAAAGAAATTAAGAAAAGGTGGTAAAGTTGGTGATGAAAATTACAGCGCAGACCCAAAAGGTGCTCGTAAATCAATGGGAATGTCAAAGGTTCGTATGCAAGGTGGCGTAAGCTACAAGCGTAAAAATGCAAACCAATTCTTCAATGATGAAAGAGTTGGTAAAACGGTGATAGACCAACATGGTAACAAGCACAAAGTTCGTCCTCAATCTGAAATCGGTGGTAGAGATTATACTGAAAACAGAGAAAATCGTGCCGACAAAAGAACTTGGAAATAAAAAATAAAATGAAATTAGTAGAACGACATATAGTAAAAGACGATAGATTTATGAGTATTTGCGTGAAAGCAAAAAACCTTTATAATCAATCGTTATATTACTATCGTCAATCTTTATTTGGTAATATTCAATATTTTAAAGAGTATGAATTGACTGGACTTTTTTCAGAATATAAAGAGGAAAACTATATTAGTTTACCCGCTCAAACAAGTCAACAAATCATTAAATTAATGTTTAAAAACATTAAAAGTTGGCAAAAAGGGAAAAAAGAATATAAAAAAAATCCGAATAAATTTTTAGGCATACCAAGACTTCCGAATTATAAAAAAGAAACCTCTATCTGCATTTTTACGAATCAACAAATAAAAATAAAGGGAGGTTTAATTTTATTTCCAAAAATGACGGGATTGCCAAGTATAAAAACGAACCAAATCAATATTCAACAAGTAAGAATTATTCCAAAATTAAATCATTGTATTATTGAATTAGTTTACGACAAAGCTGAATCAAAGCCATTAAAATACAACGGAAAATGGATGGGAATAGATTTAGGATTAAATAATCTAATGGCTTGTACAACAAATGATGATGCTTTTATTGTGGATGGAAAAAAATTAAAATCATTAAATCAAGGTTTTAATAAGATTATAGCTAAAATGAAGTCAACTCTCCCATTTATACCAAATAAAAGAACTAAGACTGGTAATAGGATGCAAAAAGGTACATCACGGAGAATACAAGCGATAACAGATAGAAGAAATAGGAGGGTTGATGATTATATACATAAATCTAGTAGATTGATTGTTGATGTGGCTAAAGAAAAAGGAGTTACGAAAATAATAGTCGGAAATAACAAGCATTGGAAAAATGAAATTAATATAGGGACAAAAAACAATAACTCATTTTGTAGCATACCACACGCCACTTTGATAGAAAAAATAAAATACAAAGCGCAACTGGAAGGAATCGAAATGATTTGCACACAAGAAGCATATACAAGCAAATGTTCGGCATTGGATTTAGAGCCAATTAAAAAACATCAAACATACGTTGGTAAAAGAAAAAAGCGTGGTTTATTCATAACAAAAAACGGTTTATTAATTAACGCTGATTGTAATGGAAGTTTGAATATCGCTCGTCTTGGATTAAGTGTAAGTGGTGATGAAATTAATTTTTCGGAATCATTAGTGCGTTGCGTGTCGCAACCGAAGAGAGTGAATGTTTTAAACAATAAAACTAAACTACTTAAACATTTATTACTAAATGACGACATGAGCGACACAACAATTAAAATAAATAAGTATAACCAATAAAAACAAATAAAAATGAGCGAAACAACAATTAAGTATGCGTATCAAAAGCTAATGGCAGAACATAAACTGACCGTAGCACAATTACCCGAAGATGCTAAAATTGGTATAACAGCCATTATGAACATCGAAAAAGCTATTAGTATGGCTGAAAAGAAAGGTAAAAAAATCAGTCCCGACACGATTGCTAAAATTAAAGCAAACGATAAATGGGTAGTTAATGAAATTTTAGATTTCCTTGATGATACTGATAAAAATGCTGACGAAATTCCTCACGAAGAAGAAGAAGTGATTGATGAAATCAAAGAAACTATCGAAGGCGAAGGTGGTGAAGGCGAAGGTGGTGAAGGTGACGACGATGATGATGAAGACGAAGATGAAGACGAAGATGATAAATCGGGTGCAGATGATTCTAAAGATGGTGTAAAGGATGAAACCAAAGAAGGTATCGCTAAAGAGAAAGAAAAGGCTCTAGGTGTTCTTATCGAAAAGGAATTATTGGAAATGCACACAAGCGGAAAAGTTGACTGGCATAGCGACGAAATTAAGGTTAAATACAAAAACACTTACAACACGTTGTTTGATAACTACGTTGATGGCGAGGAAAATGGCATAGAAACCACAAATTTCCTATTGAAAGAAAAATCAGAAGAAGTATTTACAATATCTAAAAAATAAAAAAATGATAGCAAGATTTGACACAAGTGGTGCGGGTGGCGGTGGCTCAACCGAATCAAAAGGCGGTAACGGATTAATCTACTTAGCGGTAGCGGTAGTTAGTGGATATTTACTTTGGACTTATGTAATAAAGCCCGAAATGGATAAACGTAAAGCTAAAGCAGAAGAAGGTAAATAATGGAAATCGACAAAAAACAACAATTAGCAATCAATCTAATAATTGCGGGGGTAGGTGTTATCTCCGCATTTATTGGAGTGATGGCTTATAAAGATAATCAAAAGCATCAAAAAATTCAACAAGACCTTTTTGCTGTTGATAGAGAAATAAAACTGTTGCAATTGTCAAAAGAAAGAGATAAAGCAAGACAAAGTGGATTAATTTAATTAAAAACATTGTACACGATTTTGAGTACACCCCCTAATTCCCCTAACCGCAATAATTGATAAGCTAGATTATTTATAATTGTTAGAATTATCCGTAAATGAGAAATCATGCGAGGGGCTAAGTAAGTGAAGAAAGTGCGGGTATTCTCGTCTAAATAGGTCGTACTTGAATCGTGTATGATAGTTTTTAATAAATAAATTAATCTATCTGATAATCATATAGTTATAGTATATTTTAAACATTTTTTAATTAAAATGTTTTTTTATTTACTTTTAGTTGTACATTTGTACAAGAAATCAATACAAACACGTTAAAACAAAGGAATAATGACAACTGAAAATCAAACTCAAAAGTTGATAACCCCAAAAGGTCAAAGTTACTGGAATAGTACTGGGATTTACCAAAAAGAATACAATGATTTAACTAAACTTGTTCCCGATATGGGAGAAGCTAATACTATGCACGGTGAAATGATACGTTGCGTAGGTAGATTGTACTATGATTTTTGCAATAATGGTAATTGTAATGCAATTGACCATACCGTAGAAACGGAAACACACGATTGTAGTGAGTGTAACGGTAGCGGTGAAGTAGAAGAAAGAAATGATGAAACGGGAGAAACGGAAATGGTTTCTTGTGGTGACTGTTGTGGTAGTGGAGAGTACGAAGAAGATGTTGACGGCGAAGCGTTCATTAATCCATTCTTCAAAAAAATGATTGACTTTTTAAGACAAAAAGTATCAGATAAAACAGTTATTGATAACCTAGAAGCGTTTATGTTGGATAACTCAAAAGGATACTCTCAATACAAGTTTGATGATGAAGAAATGAATGTTTACGATTTGTTAGCGGATGAAGTAATTTACATCTGTTTAACTACCGAAAACGAATCAAGAATCCCTCAAGAAATTTAATTATGATTATCAAATTAATTAAATCAATAAAACAATTATATTTACAAAAAATAAAAAAACAAATCAATATGTGTAAACAATTAGTAATAAGTGAAAAAGATGCAATTAGATTGTATTCTTCTGCTGATAAAGCGATGAAAGAACTTTTTGAATTAAATTTCGGAAAGGATTTTTTTAACAGAGATATTACAGATAGAATAAAAAATATGTCTGATGTATATTCTGATATGGGGATTGACGAAAAAAAGTTTTATAGCGATTTACAATATAGAACTGAAAAAACAAATGAACTTGCATTGAAAATTGGTTTTGAAAAAGAAGAATTAGGTGATTATCCTTG